>CEUI01047491.1_pt1 | contig 14611 bp, 11 predicted proteins | sample 531411 | NCBI WGS metagenome assembly CEUI01 (sample SAMEA2622841, study PRJEB7988) | marine metagenome | isolation source: saline water (ENVO:00002010), including
ATTTAAAAAGGAGATTCACATGGCAACAGTCGGTGATCTAGCCCATGGGCATTTACCATATCGAACAGATGTGACAACTGCAACAAGTGGCTCAAATACAACAGGTGGTAAGCTGTGGCTTCCTATCTGGTCTGGCGAGGTAATCCACGCTTATGACGAATATAATGTTTTCGAAGGTTTAACAACCACACGAGTAATTCCTAGCGGTACAACAGTTGAAATTCCAATCACTGGAACAGTAGACTTGAATCCTGCTTGGGATGCTGGTGAAGAATTGGTTGGCGGTATGGCTTCAACAGCTACTACATTCCAGATCAAACTGGACAAGCGACCAATGGCTGCTCACTTCGAAATCGATAACGTTGACTTGATGTTGACACAATGGGAATTCAGAAACGAGCTCGCGCGTCAAGCTGCGATGACTCTTGCAAACACACGAGATAAGCAACTTTATTCTTATCTTTGTCGTGCTGCTATGACTTCCCAAATTTCTAGCGATCCTCGTCCATCTCTAAATCTTGATTCTGCACTTTATGGTTCAGGCGATAGTGATGGTGACGGTCTTCTAAGCTGGGGCAATGCTAGTGCAACTGCCGCTAACCGTGCTCTTGGTGCTCTTACTGCACTTGAGCAAGTAGAAAAGTATATTGTATTCCTACAAGAAAACAATATCCCATACGATAAACTGTACATGGCTGTAAGCCCACAGTGCTTCATGGATATTCGTGCTCTTGGTGTCGCTCGTCTTGCTACAGACTTTGACGACGGTGGTATGCAACCTTACTTTGGTGGTGTTGCCAACGGTCTTGGTGGTCCATTGACTAATGCTTATGGACAACTACATGATACTCTCGAGTACATGGGTTGTACAATCATTAAGACTAACCACGGTGCTGATAACCTTGGCGATACATACGGTGACGGTACTCCTCGTACACTTGGTGAAGATAAGTACTGTCTTGACTTCAAACTAGGTGATACTGATACTTCAGATACAACTCGTGGTATCCGTGCCATTATGTTTACACCAGAAGCAATTGCAGGTATTCGCTTGCAAGGACTAAAGGTTGATAATGTTGATGACATCCGTCGTAACACATCATTCACAGTCGCTTCAATGATGAGTGGTACTGGCGTTCTACGTCCAGAATGTGCTGCCTTGATTACATCCAAGGATATTTCACATTCGGATTGGAACACTCGTGCTGAAATGGCTACAGCTGCTCATATGGCTGCTGATGGCTACGCACAAGCGTAACTTACTATAGTGTAACCTTCGTTACTCTATTCATACACGCGCCCCTTGTCTCTTTCGAGAGGCAAGGGGCTTTTTAAAGGAGAATCTTATGGGTGTTATATCTAAACTAGATGCAGTTAATCACATGCTGTTACTGGCGGGAGAATCTATGGTATCAGACCTAGATAATAATAGTGGTCTTGATACAGAGACGGCTGAATTTTGTTTAGATCAATTCATAAGGGATTTCCAGATGCGGGGATTAGCTAGCAATAGATATCTTAAGAAGTATACTCTTACTTCTAAGGGTAAAATTAATTTGCCTAATGATTGTATCTCTGCTGAGCTAATTTCTCATCACGATAATGATGATAATTATAGAATCCTTGGGATTATAAAAGGCGATACTAGTAAATATCTTTGGAATGTTACTGACCAAACAGATCAGTGGGATAAAGATATAGAATACAGGGTTGAATTAATTGTAACTGTAACGTGGGAAAATATGGATACTCCTATTCAACGAGCTATCCTATCCTCAGCAGCAAGACAGTATCAGTTTGTAACACAAGGCGATGCTGACACTGACTCATACCTGTTAGGACTAGAAGCAATGTATATGGCTAAGGGTAAGGGCGCTGACTTAGATGATAGACGCAGGAATGTATTTGATGCGGCTAGTCCTAAGCTTTTAGATGCTCTAAGTAGAAGAGGTCCTTTGCAGGACGCAACAGTATTAAAGTTCTGGAGGACAACTAATGGCTAAGCGTAGTTATTTTCCAGTTAAAATTCCTATCAATACTTTGTCTGGAGGTGTTGGTAGAAACGCACCTACCAAAAGACTTCCTTCAGAGGTACAGGATATGACTAATATGTTTTGTACTACAGAAAGGTCTATTGATAAACGAAATGGCTTTTATGCATTAGAAGGGGGTGGTCTAGATCTAGGTTTTACTGATGTTGAGGAAAAGGATATTTGGTTTAATTGGTTTTTTGTAGGAGATACTCAAAGATATCTAGTTGCAATAGATAGTGCTGCTAGCCGTGAGGAATTTTTAAAAGTATATAAAATAAATACTGCAAACAATACCCTAGAACACCAAGCCGTTGATACAAATATACCTTCAGCAATAAGAAACTACATTAAGCATGGAGGCAATAGTAGATCTTCTTTAAGAGCAGTATCAGTAGGAACTTCTTTGTTAATTTTAAATACGGAAGTTAAAGCAGGATTCACATCCGATGGAATTGATGATTTAATGTTTGGTTTAGACGGGATAAAAAAAGATCAGTCTGATCCAACTGCTTTAGACGTAAAAGGACGTAAAATAGAATATCAAACTTCTATAACAGTAGACGCTGAGAACCAAGCAGAGATATGGACTGCCAGTACTGATTATGTATGGGGACAGACTGCTATAGATACAACTGATGTTAACTCAAGTGATTCTACTAGATACGGTATATATAAAGTTAAGCAAAGTCTTGCTGCTGATGCGCTGCCAGGACCTACTTACGCTACCGGCACACCTACAGCACCTTCTGCCGATACAGCCAAATGGGAAAAGGACAAAGACGATGATAATAATCACCGTTACTCGTCGTATATTCCTGCAGAAGACTATGTTTATCCTGATCCTACTAAAAAATATCTTGGACAAGCGATTACTAAGTTTTCTGATTTAAGGTTTCCTCCTGATTCTACGGATGTTACTGCTTGGAATGGAGATTCTAGAGTAACTTCAGCAATAAAAAACCTTTACCCTACATCAGGAGATTCTATAGGAAGAGGTAAGATAATTTATCTAAGTCAAGCGTACTTGGGTAGTGCACCTGGCTGGTATAGAATGATAAATACTACAGATAAGCCATATCTTGAACATATTAGAACCCCAGATGAAATGAATCTTATCGATCAAAAACGAATGCCAGTACAATTATATTTAGATGAAACTGAAAATCATTGGTCTATTCGTTTTATTGATTGGGAGCCGAGAAAATCTGGAACAAAAGTAACAAACCCAGGTCCCTCGTTCTTTCAGGATAAAGATGGTAACGCACAGCAAAAAGAAATTAAAGCGATCTCATTTTATAGGGACAGGCTATTCCTTGCAACAGATGATACATTAGTTTCATCACGGCTAGGTAAGTTTGATGATTTATTTATAAGTGATCCAGCTAATATTACAGTAATAGATCCTATCGATTTAAACGTATCTTCTAATATTTATACGCCGATTACTTTCTTGCAGCCATTTAAAGATTTCTTATTCTTAGGAACGTCTGGAGACACGCAATATGAGCTTATGGGTTCAGAGAATCAGATCTCCCCACTGACTGCAGAAATTGCACCAACTTCATTCTTTCCAATGACAAGCGATATCGAACCTATTACTATGAATAATAATTTGTTCTTCTTTTCTAAAAACAGATTGTATATCTATTTCGGTTCGGATACATCAGATCAGCAGCAAGCATTTGAATTATCAAGACATGCTCCTGATTATCTACCATCTTCTTATTGGGCAGTTACTGTATCCTCTGCACACAACTCAATCTTTGTAGTATCGGGAAATAGCCCAGGTTCAGAAATCTTTTGTTATAGAAATCAAGTAGCCAATCAAGAAATTATTCAAAATGCTTTCTTTAAGTTTAATTTAAACGGCAATGTACATGCAATCAAAGCTATTGAAGATGATTTATATATAGTAAAAGAAACAGATGAAACAAGTGATAGAGGAAAGATACTTCAATTACAGAAAATGTCTTTAATTCCTGACGATATAGATGTCGCAAGATTAGATAATAGAATTTCTACTGGCATTTCTGCTACATATGATGCTAGCACAGACAAATCTACTTTTACTGTAGATGGTGATATTAAAGCTGCAGGTATTAATCAAGCTATTATTACTTCGCCGACTGCAATGGAAGGAATAATTATAGATATTACAACAGAAGACGGTATTCTCACTGCTCCAGGTAATTACTCCGGTATTATATCTGCTGTAGTAGGAACTAAATATAATGCCTCTATTACATTATCAGATATATTCCTTAGAGAAGAAGAAAACAATGTGATACCTGGCACTTTAAATCTTAGGTATGGCATAGCTAGACACCACAAGACAGGGTTCTATGATATTAGTGTTACTAGAAAGAAAAGGACAGCTAATACATATACCTTTGAGCCTCCGATTATTGGCTCTGCTTATTCAACAGCAGGAGACGCAACAATAAACGATACTGATGGCGTATTTAAATTTCCCATCATGGGTTTTACAGATGATATAGATATAACAATAGAATCATCTTACCCATATCCAATGAATATTACTAATATCGAAATAACTGGAAAGTTCAAACGACTTCCGCATTTCTTAACAACATAGGAGACAAGCCGTGACATATGACAATCATACAGATAAAACTACCTATATAAAAAAGACAGGTAGTGAAATCATTACTGGAGGATCTGATGGTGCTTATACAGTAGATGTTAGCACTCTATTAGATTCAACAAAAGAATTAAGTGCAACTTTAGCAGATCAAGACGAACTAATAGTCGTTCGGAAATTCGATGCTAGTACTATTAGCGACTCTGACTACACGCATTCATCCTCGCCAATCACGGCTGACGAGGCATGGTCTGCTTGGACTCTTCCTGCTAGTAATGATAGCGGCAGTACAATGTACAGTATTTCAGAAGGTGTTATAACTTTCTCAACTACAGCTACAGACTACACGTGGACTACGGCTATGAGTGGGAGAACGGCTGATATTAGTTTGCCTGTTATTGCATCAGGCGACACAATCTATATTATGAGAAAGACTTACAATCTATCTAAGTTTGTACAATGGACAACAGGTTCTAAGATAACTGCGGCTAACTTAAACCAAGCTACTGAGCAGCTTTTATTTATCTCTCAAGAACTTATGCAAATGGTTCAAAACTTGCACAACTTTAACCCTGCCGTAGGACAACCTAATGGTATTTGTCCTCTCGATGCTAATGGAGAAGTTGCTTCAGCTTATCTAGGAGCAACAGTTAGTGTAGGCGATGGGCTAACTGGAACTGGCTCAGCTAGCAGTCCTGTTGCTATAGATATATCAGGAGATAGCCTTGCTTTCTCTAGTGGTAATATCTTTGTAGACGTGGTTACTAACACGACAACTTCCTCTACTACCAAAGCTTTATCAGCAAGTGCTGGTAAAGCCTTACAAGACTCTATTAATACACTAGGTACTGGTGTTGCTTATAAAGGTGCTGGTAATATGGTAGATGATGCTACCTTTTACAATAGTATCTACGGATCTGCATCTAAGGTTACAGGCGATACGGTAGTTAACACAAAGGCAGGTAGCAACTCAGCTGATTCAAGTTGGGGATCTTTAGGGACGATTACACAATACGATACAATTCGATGGAGCGGAAGTGCTTGGCAGATTGTAGATACTAATTCTTACATTAAAACAGATGGCAGTACGGCTTTACATGCCGATCAAGCAGCAACTACTCAAGCTAACACAGACAGTTCAACTAAGCTTGCTACTACAGCATGGGTACGTACACATACTGGAGCAGCTAGTGGGAACATGATTCTAACTAGCATAGCCGATGTTGAAGCCGACGCAGATGATACTGGCGGTAATATGCTAGTCTGGGATACTAACTCGTGGGAACCTATCCGATTAGAATCAGTCGATTATACAAAACAAATTATTACTACAGGCAGTAGCTTAGCTGCCCTATCTGACGTAGGTGCAGCAGCCTCAGGATCTGGTGACAATGGTAAAGCACTGATCTGGGACGGCGACTCATGGGAACCAACGGCTTTATCTAGCCAATCACCTACAGTTGTAGTCTGCGGTGGTAATGGCGATGGATCGGCTAACGAATCTTCTAATGTAGACACGGCATTTAATGACTCAAACTTAGGACACACGGGATCGCCTGGTGCTTCTACTCTACGTGTATTAGAAATGCGTGGACGAAGACATAGGTGCGGATCAGGTACTGCAGTTACAGCAATTGATATACCATGGAAGCAAGAAATTACTATTCAAAATGGTCACTTGGAATTTGACTTAGGCGATACTGCTTCAGAAACAATGGTAACTTCAGACACAGGAGCTAGAACTACCTTAGCTACAACAGCTGCTCATGCAAGAATACCTGGGCGACACGTACTGCAAGTAGCTAGTGTATCTGGCTTTGCAGTAGGTGATCGTGTAGTATTAGCCGCAGGTAATACAGACTCAACAACTACAGCTTTGAATTATATTGGCGGTACTAGGTTTCACGGTTCTCAAATCTTAGAAATTGCTGATATTAATTCAACAGATAATGTATTAACATTCTCAGAACCTATTGTAATTTCAGTGGATACAAGCTCAACCCTTACACGATACGGTGGAGGAACTAACGGAGTAAATCAAAGGAAAGATATTCTACTTGAGAACATGAAGTTTAGCGATAAGCTTTCCCAAAAGATTGAACTTCAGGATAACCCCATTACTAAGGCTTCTAGTACTACAGGAACTCTTGCATTTCCTGCTAGCCACGGCATGGCAATTAGTGGTAAGTTTTCTTTAAGAGATGTACATACTAATGGAGCAATAGGTATTAATAATTATAGTGGTTCTTTAAATCAACTACAAACTATTACAGGTGTCTCCACAAATACAATTACTTTCACACTAGGTAACTCATCGCAATGGGGATCTACAGGCGGAACTATGGGTGGTACAACAAGCACTTTATTTATTAGCCATCAGTCTGGTGTATCGCTAGAAGATACTCATGATCTAGTAATTAGAAACTGTGTATTCGATGGCTTTAATGAATATGGGTTACGGATTAAAAGGTGCAGTAATGTTCTTATAGAAAATTGTACCTTTAAAAACTGCCACGCAATAACTGATTCTCTAACTTCTACTGAAGGTGCTATTGTTATTGATGCATGCGATAACGTTACAATTAAAAACTGTAAGTTTGAAAATTGTTCGCAAGCAATTAAAATTAAAAGCTCAAGTAACTTGCTTAGTAACAAAGATATAACTGTAACTGATTGCAGCATAGGCGCTTATAGTGCTGGTATCTATCTTTACGATACTGTAGTTATTGGCGGATTTACTGTAACAAATAATAAATTTTATTCTACACCTTATCATCAAAGTGTAATTACATTCAGAAGAGATAAGGGTTCTTCTTCTTCGAATGCTTCAAACATGGAAGCTAAAGCTATTGGTGCTGCCGGTGATGGCGTAATATGGCATAAATGCGATATATCTAATAATGATATGTTAGACTGTATAGCAGTAGGGGATATGACCTCAAGTACACATTCTGCTACAGGCTATTATGGCAATCCATCAGGCTTTACAGTAACCAGTGATTATAATGTAGATCACCAAAGGAAACAGATTCCCGCATGGTTTACAGCAATTGATTTAAGAGTTGGGAACAGAAGTAACGATTATCCATTCTCATGCGGAAAGTTTAAGATTAATGATAATCATATGAAATCCCAAAGGTATGGCTTGTATTTAACTGTACACGGTAACGCTGATGACACCACAGATAGAGTAAACCATGTTATAGACATATGTCGTAATAATATTGAATCTCATTGGGCTATGTTAGTAAGAGGACAGGATGCAACTACTAAGCTATTTAATAATCACGTATTATATGGAGGTAAATGCGACGAGAATAATATCTTTTGTATAAATATATTTGATAAGTTTATGGAACACGATCTAGGCTCTACTTGGATTAGTCAAGCTAGAGGTATTGACTATGATGTAACTGTAGCCGGTACTGACGCTTATGGTCTATACTTTGCAGATTGCTCGTGGAGTAGAAATGTTATAAGAATGGCAGACTCAACAAACTATACTAATGATAATCCGTTTGGTCTAATCCTCGGTAGGTCAGCACCTGTTTACCATACCTATAATGTAATTAACCAAAACAATATACGAGGGTTTGGCTGCGGTATTAAAATATATAATTTAAAAGGCAGTACCACTAAGGCTGGTTGGCGATATTCGCACATGCATGATAATAGCCTTTGGTTCTGTACGTTCTGTGTCCCTGATTGGAGATGGCACTCTAGTAATGTAGACCAAAATACAATGTCTGCCAATTATAATAACGGTGTTAGTTACTCATCTTAAATAAAAGCGAGATAAAACATGAATAAAAAGATAAACAAGCTACATCAATTACTGATCGACAACCTGATCATGGACTTAAATGATGTAGACAAATGCACACCAGGATTATACCAAGTGGTAAGAGGTGTGCTCACAGATAATAAGGAATTACTAGACTCTATACCTCAAGATACTTTAGATTTTCTTGAGGATAAGTTAACAGATAGTTTACCTTTTAAGAAAGATGTAGGTTAGATCATGGCTACTAAAAATACAAATAAAAAATTCAAGCCGCACATGATGTACTCGAAAAAAGGGAAAGGAGTAAAAGCAAAAACATATAAAGAACACTTAGCCCTAAAGAAAAAAGGCTATGGACACACAAAACCTAAAAAGAAAAAATAAAGGAAAATCAATATGCCAAAATCAACAGTAAAAACAACAGCACCTGGGGTACAAAACCCTTATGGTACATATGTACAGAAATATAATTCACATCGAATGGGAGAAATGTACGCTAATCCGTCTAATGATTTCTCAGTTCGTGGTGGTAGTAAGAAACAAGCTTCAGCTAAACCTAGCAAGAAAGGCTATTAATATGACATACGGAAAATCAAAAGGCAGAGTACAACGAGGTAAAAGAACTAGCAAACCTGGTGCTAGGGTTAATACTGTCCCTGGTGCTAGAACTAAAAAGAAAACTACCGCAAAGAAGCCTAAGAAAAAGAAAAGTTATTAACAATGAACTGTACATGCGACTGTCATAAGCAAGAAAACTTTAGTAAACTAAAAAAATGCGAAGATAAAAATAAACAAAAAGATAAAAAAATTAAAGAACTAGAGAAAAAGCTCTTGACACTTACAGTGATTGCATGTATAATAGGTACTATAGTTGGCAAAGAAACTGTTGAATCTATCGCCGATTGGATCGATTCAGTCAATACGATTAAAACAACTATAGACAATGTATCTTATATTGATAATAATAATAGTATTAATCACCCTGGATACTATGGTATAACTCCTGCCCCTAGTACTTTAGCTATTGTAGGATTATTAGCGTTTATGCCAGTAAAGAGGAGAAGGTAAGTGAACATACCCGAAGAAATGATAGATGACTTTCGAAATCATCTATGGGCTTGCTTTAAATATCTAGGATTGGGAGAACCAACTGCGGCACAATACGCTATGGCGGATGCACTGCAGAATGGACCAGTAGATATGCAACTTCAAGCAGGTCGTGGCTTTGGTAAATCTGTTATTACTGCTTGTCTAGCCTCTTGGTTTCTATTAAGAGATCCAAACTGTACTATAATGGTAGTTTCTGCTACAGGAAATAAAGCTACTGAGTTTATTTCTATGACCAGAAAAATCTTAGACTTAGTTCCTTACTGCGAACACATGAGACCTGGTGATCACACTACTGATAATGCCTTTGCGTTTGATGTTGAGAATAGGGATAGAATCGGTCAGGATAAATCATGCTTTGCTAGAGGTATTGGCTCTCAAATTACAGGTAGTCACGCCGATTTTGTTATAGCGGACGACGTAGAGATTGAGGGAAACTGTGAAACAGCTAACGCTAGAGAGAAATTATTGAACAAAGTATCTGAATTTGAGCAGATACGTAATGTTGGTGGAAGGGTTATCTTCTTAGGTACCCCTCAGATTAAGGATAGTATCTACAATCAGCTAGCTGGAGGTTATCCTGTAACTAAATTCCCTGCAGTTATGCCCGATAAGAATAACCCAACAGAAACAGAGAATGTAAACGAGTGGATAATGCAATTAAATATTGATGAGGGTCTGCCTACGCAACCCGAAAGATTCCCTTATGACGTTCTAATGGAAAGGCAGGCTAAAATTGGACCGAAACTATTTGCGTTGCATTACAAGCTGGATACTTCCCTTGCAGACTTTGAGAAATACCCTCTTCGCTTATCTGATCTTATTGTAATCGATGTCCATCCAGAGATGTGTCCAGAGAAAATTATCTGGGCTAATGGCAAGCCAATGAAAGGCGTACCAAACTTTGGATTATCTGGAGATATGGTCTATGAACCCATGTGGGTAGCGGATACTTATATCCCATACTTACAGACTGTGATGTACGTTGACCCCTCAGGGCGCGGAGAGGACGAGACAGGCGTTTGCGTGGCTTCCTTTGCTAATGGCTATGTTTTTATACATGAGCTTATAGGCTATCCTGGGGGCTATGAGAAGAACATACTAAAGAAGATAGCTAGGATGGCTCATCAGTACAACGTAAGTATGATCCGAGTGGAGAGCAACTTTGGCGACGCTATGTATTGCCAGCTGCTTGCTCCAGTGGTGGCTGAGATGGATCATCATATCGCTATCGAAGATTATAGGGTCACAGGACGTAAAGAAGCTAGAATAATCGATGCTTTAGAGCCTGTTATGACAATGCATAGGCTTGTAATGGATCGACGTAGTGTGTGTCAAGAGGAAAATCAAAAGCAATTGACTAGAATCTGGGACAAGAAGGGCGCATTAGCCCACGATGATAGAGTAGATTGCTTAGCCGCTGCTGTTAGTCACTGGGAAGAAATGCTATCTACTGATGTGGATGTTATTATTGCCAGAAATAGAGAGAGAAGAGAGCAAGAAGTAGTTAAGACATGGCTTAATGACGATAGACGCATGGGTCTATGGGGTCACAAACTATCGGGAGCTGTAATTCATCGTAAAGAAGAAAAAGTTATAGACCCGAATAAATCGAAATGGAGCTCACGCAATAAGCGTAGCTGGAAATAAGGAGATATCATATGTTATCAATGTCTATGATGCTGCCTGGCCTTGCTATGGGCGGGCCTCAGGGTATAGGTATAGCTGCTGGGGCTGGGGCTGGCGGTCTTTCTAGTTTCGCTTCAGGGCCTTGGGGAATGATGCTTAACGCAGGTCTTCAAACATTTATGGGTGCTAGGCAAGCTCAAGCTCAAGCTATGGCTCAACGATTACAATTCGAAGAACAGGAGTTTCAAAGAGAGTGGAATAATCAGGTAAGAAATCGCCAGATTGCGAAAGAAAATGCAAACAAATGGTTTCAAAATCAGAAGATAGCAGAAGCCGCTAATAAAAATAGGGCTGAAAGAGATTTTTATATAAGGTATAACTTTGAAAATGAGACGGGAGAATTTTCTAGGCAGTCCCAAAGTATAAATGATTCATTATTATCTTCTTTAAGCGGACGAAATATAAGTGGAGATAGTGGTACAGCTAAGGCTTTATTAAGAATGGCTATAGATCAGCGAAACAAATCGGCTGTAGCTAGAAGCGTCACATACGAAAATGCTTTGCGAGGATCTGAAAGACAACAAGAGGCTGCTCTTAATCAGCGAGACTTTAATTACAATGAACATATTCCATTTATGCCAGGACACGACGGTACTCCATCAGGAGGTGAGGCTTTCTCTGGTGCATTGTTAAGTGGTATTGGTAGCGTTTGGGGTGCATACGCACAAGGAAGCATGAACCAAGATATGTTAGGTGCTATTAATAGAGGAGCAGGTGTACTATAATGAAAGATATAAGATTATTAAAAGAGGTAGTATCAGGAGTTCCTGCTATTACTAAAAAAGATATCTCTGGTACAGATGCACGAGGTCAGAGGCATATTGATAAAAGCGAACAATGGTTGGCTAATAATAAAAATAAAGACAGTATGCTAACACTAAGAGGATGGCGAAGTAGTGTAGGCGATGGCTGGGAATATACCGATAACAACGTTGATTATAAAAACAAAACAGAACTAGATCTATTGGCTAAAGCTATTGGCTCGGAAGACAAAGCTAAAACCATGATGATTGAAGACTACAGAAATAAACTAAATGCATTAGGAAATTCTTTAGCTCAAGAACATAAGATTCAAGACGATATAAAATATATGCCAGAGTGGATACGAGAAGATGTAATACCATTCTATCTTAAAACTTCGGCAGGTATGACTGATAGGAATCTAAGAAATGCCCGATTAACAAAAAGAGAACAAGCATTTAAAACAGCTCGTTTAACAGAGGGCATGCTAGCAGAAGATGTATCAAGAAGAATACATCGAGAGGATGCTGAAAAACTTGACGCTATGGGATTACCGATACACATAGATACAAAAACGGGTCGATTTGCTACTGTTCAAGACGGTCAGTTAGTACCGGCATTTGCAATAGATATGCCAGAAATGTCGTTAACTGAAGAGTTCTTAATGCACGATACAAGAGATGTTTGGGAGAATAGAATAGATGAACTTTTATTTAAATCTAGACAACGAGAACAAGAAACGCATAAAAAACTAAACGATGCTCTATGGCATAAACTAACAAGCTCCTCTATTCCTGAAGAATTTAAACCAGGTATTGTAGTAGATGCCGCTGAAAATAATGGGTGGGATATGCAGTATGTTTACGAAGGGGTTGATAGATTAATGGATGATGCATTCCAAAAAGGTATGTTTAAAAGACCTGGGGATGCTGCAAGATATTATAGAGAGCAATTTAACAATATTGCTAATCACGCTAAAAGGAGAATGGAATCATGAGTGATATACAAAGATATAATGTACTTCCCCCATCACAGGAAATACCTGTTGATGCTCCTCCTCAAACCCTACAACCATCGTTACCTGACTTTGGTTCTTACTCAAACTTAGATGGACGGGCTCAATTATTTTATGGAGCTATTCAAAAGAATTTAAGCGATGTTCAAGAGATGTTTCAAAAACAATGGGATTGGGAAATGAAACAAAGGCAAGCTGAAATAGAAAAAGAGAGAAAGAGAGAAGAGCAAGCAGCAGCGGCTAGACTGCAGCGAGAACTACTAGAGAACCAATGGCAAAGAGAGTTTGATGCTCTTCCTGATTATTCAAGAAATATATATTCTGGAGGAGGATGGGCACTATGACAACACCGAAACCTCGTATAATTGATCACTCTAAAACCGAAACCGGAGATATAATAAAATCGTTATTAAAAGCTGCATGGTATAAACGACCTATGGCTGCCTATCCTGGAGAAAGCCCATACGCTGGAGCACCTGGAACTACTAGGGGTCCTGTTGTTGACTATAAACATACAGGCGAAGCAAAGCATGGAGGTCCTGTATATTTGCCGGGTGGTATGGAAGGCGATACCCCTGAAGAGGTAGAATCATGGTATAGGCAAAAGCCTGCTCCGCCTTCGGAACAAATAGTAGAAAATATTCCAGTACCTCCAGCTGTAAAACTTAATCAAGAAATGCTTAATCTAAAGCCTAGGGAGTATTGGCAGACAGAAGAAGGAATGAATGAATGGATGTCTTATGCTGTAACAGATGATATGTCTTGGCTAGAATCCGATGATGAAGCTATGAATCAATGGCGATGGACATTTGGTCATTACTTAGATACTAAAGAACCTACTACTCAGCAGGACTATATGGAAGAATATAGTAGAGCTAAAGTTAGAGAAGCTTTTTCTAATAGGCTACATAACTTTGGTTTGTTTGCTAATGATTGGGATGATTTAATGCTTCACATAGATACCGATGGAGCTTCTTTTCAAGAGGGAGATGATACAGATTTTCTTGATGACGCTATAGATCAAACATTAAACTTAGCAGTAAACGCAAGTCCTTGGTTAGAACACGCTCGTGAAGAAACGTATGGTAATGTCTTTAGTCTGGGTAGTACATTTAATCGTGTTCTCCAAGATTGGCATACTAACTCTCCTGTCTTTACAGCTAATGATCCTCAGGGCTATTATGCTGATTGGCAAACACCGGCAAGAAATCCAAACCAACATTCGGGAATGACACACGTAAGATCTTACGATCTTATGCCGCAAGAACAAAGACTGTTGATAAACGCAGCAATGAAGGACGTACCTATAATGATTCCTCATAGTGCTTTTTCATTAACAAAACAAGATGTAGCTTATTCAGATCCGAATTATCCTTATCCCGCAAATCAACCAGAGATAGATAAGATAACAGAATATCAAGAAGCACTTACTAACGAACTTCAATCATTCCACGTTGATCCAAAGATGTCTCAATTCTTAACAGACTTAGAAGAAAGGAAGACTCAGCTTTCTGGTAGAGAAACACAGCCAGGAATAGGAGGGTGGGATCCCTATGCTGCAGCCGAAACACAAGACTTCTCTGATTTTTATTCTACATATAGAACATATCTACCTCAAGAAATTACAGATAAGTACGATG
>CEUI01014020.1_pt1 | contig 14572 bp, 13 predicted proteins | sample 531411 | NCBI WGS metagenome assembly CEUI01 (sample SAMEA2622841, study PRJEB7988) | marine metagenome | isolation source: saline water (ENVO:00002010), including
GCCCCAACTCAGGAAATTTGTGATAATATTGATAATGACTGTGATGGTTTAATTGATGAAGAAGTCGCTGATTTTAACAATGATGGCCTTATTAACGATGAGGATGTATGCCCATGTCAATTAGGCGATTCTTCCCCTTGTGCAGAAGAGCCAATGTTTTATTGGCCAGCCAATCCAGGTGATCCATTAGTCCAGCTAAATCCTGCATGTGGTACTGGATTAAGACAATGCATCGATGAAAATAATGATGGAATAACGGAATGGAGTGTATGTTTCCACACAGGAACAACTGCTGAAATTTGTGATGGGTGGGACAATGATTGTACTTGTGGCATTGATGCAGTTGATATCGATGCAGATCCAAATGTAGAAGATTGTGAAATCTTAAATGTCCCATGTTATAGCGGTCCACCGGGCACTCAGGGCGTCGGGGAGTGCCAAGAGGGCTATAGGGAATGTAGTGGCCAGGGATATAATGGGCCTTGTATAGGTGAAGTACTTCCGTCCGAAGAGATTTGTGATCAATTGGATAATGACTGTGATGGTGATATAGATGAGGACTTAAATCCACATGAAAAAGTTGATATGTTGTTTTTAATTGATGGCTCTGGTTCAATGGGAACAGTCGGGAATATGAATACCCCTATCAATACCTTATTTCTAGCAATCAGTGATTATGCTGCAACGTTTCAGCAGACATTATGTCCACCAACTGGGAATCCCAATGGCCCAGATGAACAATGTCATCGATGGGCAGTCGCAGTGTTACCAGGGACATGGAACTGTGGTGGGAATAATCCAACTTATACTTTGATAAATTCTAATAATGGCCAGGTGTTTAAGACAATCGGTGGCCTTTTGAATGACATCGGTGCAATACAGGGTGTTTGTGGAAGTGAACCAAGCTTAGATGTTGCATATGCATCGATGTCACCACAGCCCCCTCAGGGAGATGTTAATTTAAATATGCAGTTAAACTGGAGGGAAGATGCCTATCCCTACATCGTCTTAATGACAGACGAGACATCACAAACATGGCATGGTATAACAGCTCAAGATGTTACTGCAAGAATGAGTAACTGTACAGTCGGTTGTTGTGTCGCTCATCAAGACTGTGAGGAAACCCCGGGCGGAGAGTACGAGTTTTATGTTGTTACAAATAACACATTTGCAAATTCATGGGGTACTCTACCTAACTCTGGACACGTCAAAGACTTTGCACAATTCAGTCCAAACCTTGGAGGCTCAGTAGCTTCAGGTGTGGCTGTATTACAGGAAATATTTCAAGATGTCTGTGTTCCAGGCCCCTAGGGTGATTAATGAAAATAAAATATTTGGGCTTATTATTTGTCTTTGTTTTTTTGTCGCTTAATGCGTTATTAGTAGTCTTTCCTCATACACCAGCTGCTATAGTTCAACTGTCTTCTTCAAATGAGGAGATATTTTATCATTTTTATCCAAAAAATAATTTTGATGATTCCAAGTTCCATCCTCGATGTGATTCAGAGAAACCATTTCCTCAAATGCTAAGATTGCCATACCTTCAAAATTCATGGCAGATCGTATATTCTTGCGAACAAAATAGTTCGGATAATGTATCTAAGGCTTTAATGGCATTTTATGTTAGGTGGGTTAAAGAGTTTGGTGATCCGGATGGAAAAATACTCGAATCTTTTGACTCAATGTTAGTAGAATGGGGCCCAAAGAAAAGAACGATAAATCTAATATATTCTATTAAGGGAGTTCTTTTAAAGAATGCTGATGTTGTCGGGTTAGCAACTGGGCCCAAGAATATGTGGTGCTATTTTCCTAAAGATTCGAAAATATCTAGATCTTCATTTACTCATGAATTAGTGCATTTAGCTCTTTGGGCCCAAGGCGGCACCCCAGATCCGGATCATGAGGGCGATTCATATCCAGGTTGGACTCCGGCTCATACAACATTTATTCATGAATTTAATGCGGTATTAGAAAAATCTGGATTATAGTTGCGTTTCTCGTGTAAATGTCTTTCTTCTATGTTATAATGAACAAGGATACTTTATTACGAGGACCATTATATGTCAGACACACCTAAAAAATTTACTTCACTTCATGCTCATGATGGTTTTTCAACTTTCGATGGGTTAGGATACCCACAAGAGCATATTGATTTTGTTCGCAAAAATGGTATGGATTCTTGGTGTCTTACTAATCATGGTCATATGAATTCATTTGCCCATGCCTGGCTTCATATCGAAAAGATGAATAAGGCCGGCGCCAATTTCAAATTTATTCCTGGTTGTGAAATGTATGTACACCCAGATTTAGATGCATGGAAACTGGATTATGAAATTCAAAAGGCAGCAAAGAAAGGTGACAAAGAGGCACTTTTTAAGTTGCGTGAACAACGTGAGGCTTTAGTAACACCTTTACTAGCACATACCGACGTAGATGATGAAACTATCAATATTACAAAGCTCGATGCCGGTGTAACTGTTGAAAATGAAGAAGAAACTAAGTCAGGTAAGTTTTATGATCCTGTGAGGCGACGTCATCATTTGGTGGTTCTTCCGAAGACGACCATAGGTCTTCAAAGGTTATTTCATCTAGTGTCTAGAGGGTACAAGGAGGGCTTCTACAGGTTTCCGCGTGTAGATTATAAGATGCTACGTGAGGCGGCCGAGGGCGGCCATCTTATGGTCTCTACTGCATGCTTAGGCGGCCCATTGTGTTATGAGGTCTTTAGGCACTTACAACAAGTTGAATTTAATGAGCTTAATTCAAAATTGTTAGATGATCCATCATTAATGGCTAAGGTCCAAAACAGTGTTGGGAATGCATACGGAAGCCTAGTAGATTCAGTGGGCAGGGAAAATGTTAAACTAGAACTACAGTTTAATAAGCTTCCGGCACAAAACTTAGTTAATAGAGCAATTATTGAATTTGCACGTAACGAGAACCTCGATGACCAACTTGTGGTCACCTGCGATTCTCACTACGCACATCCAGATCACTGGAAAGAACGCGAAATTTATAAAAAGCTAGGCTGGTTAAACTACAAAGAATTTAATCCCGAGAACTTGCCTCAAAGTCGAGAGGACCTTAAGTGTGAACTATATCCAAAGAATGCCGAGCAGGTATGGGATACATATAATGAGGTAAAACAAGGGTGCGATTGGTACGATGATAAAATGATGTTTGACGCCATTGAGCGCACCCATGATATTGTTCATCATGAGATTGGCGATATCCATCCGGATAAGTCTGTCAAGTTACCAAGCTACGTAGTACCACAAGGTCTCACAGAGGATAAGGCACTTCTCGAGGCATGTAAGAAAGGTCTAGTCAAGAGGGGGTTTCATACAAATCCGGAGTATATTGAAAGACTTAAGACAGAATTAACTGTAATCAAGGAAAAGAAATTCAGTAAATACTTCCTTACTATGAAAGCTATCTTTGATATTGCACGTAAGCATATGTTAGTAGGCCCAGGAAGAGGTTCCGGTGCAGGGTCCTTGGTAAACTATGTACTATATATTACCGACGTCGACCCCATTGAATACGGCCTCCTCTTTGAACGGTTTCTATCATTACATCGAGAGGAATACCCGGATATTGATAGTGACGTGGCGGATCGAGATCTCTTGATCGATCTTATGAAGAATGAGTTCGGTAAAGAAAATATCGTGCCTATCTCGAATTATAACACGTTTAAGCTCAAGTCGTTGGTAAAGGATATCTCGAGATTCTATGGGATTCCGTTTGATGAGGTAAACAAGGTATTGGGCCCGGTAGAGAATGATGTCAAAAAAGCTGTATTCAAGAAGGGAACTGATAAGAACTTATTTGTCCTGTTATATGAAGATGCCGTAAAATACAGCCCAACATTTCGTAGCTTTATTGAAAAATATCCTGAGGTCGCTGAGCCTATTGAGATCTTGTTTAAGCAAAATAAGAGTCTCGGCCGACATGCCGGTGGTATTATCGTTGCTGAAAATATTGAACAACGTATGCCAGTTATCATGGCCAAGGGTGAAGTGCAAACTCCATGGGTCGAAGGTATGCACTATAAGCATCTCGAGGAATTTGGGTGGATTAAGTTCGACCTGTTGGGCTTGGAGACGCTCCGCATTATCCAGCGCAGTATTGAACTAATCCTCCGTCGTCATGAGGGTGTAGAGAACCCAACATTCGAAGATGTTAAGAACTGGTTTGATAACCATATGGACCCTAAGGTGATTGATTTTGATGACCAGGATGTATATAAGCGGGTCTACCACTCTGGTCGATGGGGAGGTATCTTCCAAGCGACCCAGAAGGGAGCCCAGCGATTCTTTGAACAAGGCAAGCCCTGTAGCATCGTTGATATTGCAACGCTAACAAGTATTTATCGTCCCGGGCCGCTCTCCGCGGATGTGCATAAGATCTATTTGGGGTCTAAGGCAAATCCGGAATCCGTTGACTATAAACACCCTTTAATCAAGAAAGTACTTAAAAACACGTATGGTGCAATCATCTTTCAGGAGCAGGTCATGGAACTATGTAACGTAGTGGCCGGCTTCCCGCAAGAAGACTGTGATATGATTCGCCGCACTATTATGAAACGCAGCGCATCTAAGGCCGCCGCCATGAAGAAGCAGGCCCAAGAACTTAAACTCCGATTTGTTAACGGTTGTGTCGAAAATGGCGTCAAGGAGCATGTGGCAGATGAGTTATATGAGAAAATCCTATTCTTTTCAGGTTACGGATTTAATAAGTCACATGCAGTTAGTTATGCAATCGATTCATATTACTGTGCATGGTTAATGCATTATTATGAAGAAGAATGGTTATGTGCATATTTAGAGTCGATGTCTGGTACACCTGATAAGCGCAAAAAGGCTTATAGCGAGATTAAGAAGCTAGGTTATAAAATTGTGCCGCTTGATGTTAACCATGCCGATAAGACATGGACAATCCTTGAGGGTAAGAAGTTTATGCCGTCGTTCTTATCTTGTAAGGGTATTGGTGAATCTGCGATCGAAGAGATTATCTCAAATCGACCTTACAAAAATGTCGAAGATATGTTATGGAATGAAGACGGCACCTGGAGGCATTCGAAGTTTAACAAGCGCGCCCTTGAGAGCTTAATTCGAATTCGGGCTTTGGAATCTATGGACCCTGTTGGTGAAGGAAAGCAGTTCACATCATATCGCCAATTACATGAAGTGTTGATTAATCAACAAAACACTATTAAGAAGTCAACTAAAAAAGAGCCTCTCAAGGGGAAGAATAGTTTTTATGAACTAATTTTAGAGACATCTGATATGGTGGAATGGACTCGTAGAGAATTAGCTCAAAGCACAATTAATTTGCTTGGTAATTTTAATGCTGCGATGTTGGTGCCTGATGAGCTTCAAGAAAAGCTTGAAGAAAAGCAGGTGCGTCCCATCGATGAAGCCGAAGAACAAGATTTATACTGGTTTGTCGTTACAGATGCTAAGCCAAAGCTTACAAAAAATAAGCGACCGTATTTATTGCTCACCGCCGCCGGTCTAGCCGGCTCAACAAGAATGTTTTGTTGGGGGTGGGACGGTGAAACGCCATTGCCCCTGTACTCACTTTGTGTTGCTGAGGTAAGTAAAAATGAATTTGGTTGTTCAACAAAAATGCATAAACTTAAGGTTTTAAATAACTAGAGGGCCAACAGATGGGTGATTCATTTAAAAAATATGATGAAGACATACAGGAACAAATTGAAGAAAGTTTAGAACTAGAACCACATACAATATCCTCACTACACCAGGATATTAATAGGCTCCAAAAAGATATATCAAAACTATATACTGAAGAGCTTTTTAAAGCGCGAATTCGTATTTCAGAATTAGAGATTCAAGTAAAAGACTTAGAGAAAGATAACAATAACCTACGTGATCAGTTAGCCGTTAGAGAAGGAAGGCAAATAAGCTATACACATTCATCAAAATTAACTGAAGATGATGATGACTGGTATACGTCCCATGGTCAAGGCGATTAATACAATACACTCAATACAATACACCACATTGGTGTATATTAGATTAGAATAAGGTAAATATGAAGAATAATCAAACAGTTATAATTTTTGAAGGCCCAGATGGTTGTGGAAAAACGAACATAGCACAAGCATTAGCTCAAAAAAATGATATATCATATTTTAAAAACAAAGATGAGTGGAGTTTTTTCGAAAGTGATCCAACATATTTTGTAAATGCATTAACTTACGGCGACCCATATTTTTTATCGTACCTTGAACAAACAAAGGCATCAGTAATCTTAGATCGTTCGTACCCATCAGAATGGGTGTATTCAAAGGTTTTTAATCGGGAGACTAATGAGGCTGCTTTAGAGATGATCGATCGTCGATATGCATCCCTTGGGACAAAGATTATAATTCCTTATCGTTCAAATTACTCTTCAGTTGTAGATCAATTTAGTTCTGTAACGCCAGAGAAGTTAGACGAGATTGACAAGGTATATCGTAAATTCATAAGCTGGACACAGTGTGATACTTTCCTTATGAATGTCGATGATGAAAATTTAGATAGAGAATTATTTGAGATTTTTAGCTTTTTATCCGGAGGTAATAATAATGGCTAAGGTTGGATTATCATATTGGGGATTTTGTGAAGATTTCACGAAGAGTATTGTTGCGAATACTCCAGATGGCCATCGTTACGGCCGACCAGTTCTGGTTAATGCTTTAACCAGGCGTGGCCATTCTGTGGTTGCTCTACAGAAACGACGTGAGTCAGTACCCTATCCACTCTTAACGTATACTGACAGATTTCCGGATTTAGATGTTGTATTTTTCGAATGGCGCTGGCCAACATACAAGAATTCAGGTCATAATAAGTTTGAGCCAGATCTAGATAGACAGGCTGCTCTATTAGATCATTATCACAAAGTTGGGACCCCAATTATTGTTTGGGATACAGATCTTAAAATGACTCCCGAAGATGAGGCTCGCTGGCCAAATATGATTATTGCAGATCCTACGTTCGAGCCAGAAGATTATCTTATTAAACGAGAAAGGCTTCCATTCTGGTCAGATTTTGAGCCTCTAAAAGATCCTGTTGAGGGACCTGTTGAGTTTGGTTATGTCGGTAACAATTATGAACGTGATGACATGTTTATGAAATACTACTCGCTGCCATCGATTGATTTAAGGACTTCTGGGGTGCAGACAAAGGTGCACGGTAACTGGCTACAACGTTCTCCGGAACGTGATAGTCCTGAAACATTAATCGAAAGACACCCATTCGTATCTTTTGGCCAGCGTGCCAGTTTTTTTGAGTCCATGGATTTGTTAAATTCGTTTATCTGCACTGTACATATCACAAAACCGCGATATGCGAAACAGGGATTTGCATCTCCCAGGTACTTAGAGAATATTATTATGAATACTCCCGCGCTAGTACCTGGGGAGTTTTTGATCCCAAATCTTCTGGGGTCATATTGGACGGTTAATAGTCCAGATGACGTGGTAAAGAAAGTTAATGAAATTAAAAATTATTCTGCATATGAGCGTGAAACAATTGTTCTAGAGCAGAAGGCTGCACTGCTGCATCATCATGATTTTAGTGTTAATGCTGTTTGTGAGTTTATTGAGAGCAAAATTTAAAGAGGATTTATGAGCAACATATACGACAATTTTACTACATGTTATTTGGATCTAGCAAAACAGGTATATGAGACGCCTGATTATGCTTCTGCCCCTCGAGGCATGGCAATTAAGGAAAAGTTAGCATGTAAGTTTACGATAACAAACCCCCTTGACAGATTGCCATATGTTCCAGATAGAAAGTTTTCTGTAACGTATGTAGTTGCGGAGTTACTCTGGTACTTGTCAGGAAACAACGAAACAGAATGGATTGCAAATTACTCTTCATTCTGGAGGAATATTAGTGATGATGGAAAGACTGCAAATTCTGCATATGGCGCTAGAATTTTTAAACCGCATCCCAGGATTGCTGGTGGCTCATTTTCTCAATGGGATTATATTAAGAATGAGTTAAAAAATGATCCAGATTCTCGGCGTGCAGTGGTTCATATTCGTTCTCCATGGGATTCTGTAGAGGCAAAATTGGATGTTCCTTGTACGTTATCACTTCAGTTTTTTATTAGAGATGAAAAGCTTCATTTAGTTGCACATATGAGATCTTCGGATCTAATCCTTGGTATCGCATATGATATTCCTGCATTTACAATGCTCCAAGAATTAATGGCATTTGAGCTCGGTATTAACGTGGGCACGTACACACACGTAAGCAATTCTCTTCATATTTATGAGAGGCACTATGAAATGGTCGAGAACATGTTACAAGATGACTCAATTAAGGCTGCCCTAGATATCCACAGATCAGTAGGCCCGATGCCTCCTATTACAACTTCTCCTCCTACTTCATTATTATTTGCCCTTGAAGAAGAAGTACGTTCAGCTGAAGATATCGACGTTTTGCAGGATATAATCAAAAGTGCACCGGCCTTGCTCCGAACGCAAGATCAGTACTGGATTGATTGGATTAAGGTTTTAGCGGCCCATCGTTGTGGGAAGCTTAAACTTAAGGATGAAAAGCAATCACTTCTTAGGTCAACAAGCTTTAAGGGATATCATAGATTTTAAAATAGGATAAAGTAAGATGAAAAAGAAGGCATTAGTTACAGGTTGCTGTGGATTTATTGGCAGTAATTTAGTACATGAACTAGTGAGGTCTGGATGGGCTGTAGAAGGCGTTGATGACATGTCCAATGGTCATATGGAATTCTTGACCGGCCTAGATGTTAGGTACGTTCATGTTGAAACCCTGCATTTATATCATGACAGCCAAGAAAATAAAGATAAAGATAAAGATGTAATTGTTATTCAAGGAGACTTTGCACATAAAGAGTTACTCTCTAGAATAAAGACAGGCAGGTATGATGTTATTTTTCATCTTGCTGCTAACCCCAGGGTAGAATATTCAGTCGAGCGCCCTGTTGAAACAACAGAGGTGAATGTGCTTAAGACAGTTGGCCTATTTCATAGTGCCGTCGGAAATGTTGACAAAATAGTATTTTCATCCTCGTCATCCGTATACGGTGATACTGAGAGGTTGCCTACAAGGGAGTCGCAGTCCACCTCCCCACAGTCTCCGTATGCATTACAGAAGCATGTATGTGAAGAGTATGCGGCACTTTTCTTATCCCTATATGGTCTGGAAATTGTTTCATTAAGATACTTCAATGTTTATGGCCCGCGCCAGTATGGCAATTCTCCTTATTCTACTGCTATTTCTGCATGGTGCCATAAGATTAATGAGTCTATGTCCCTAAGATCGGATGGCGATGGTGAGCAAACTCGTGATATGGTTTACGTTGATGATGTAGTTAACGCAAATATATTGGCCGCATCTGCACCAAAGGTTTCCACATCCGGCAGAGTTTTTAATATTGCTACCGGTAAAAGCTTTTCGAATAATCAGATCATGAGTATGTTTCTAGAAAATTTTGGGGAACTAGAAATTGAACATGCTGCAGCTAGAAAAGGGGACGTAAGGCATACCCTGGCAGATATAACTAACGCTAATAATTTTTTACAATATAAACCTAAGACTTCTTTGAAAGATGGATTAGAGAAAACCTGGAAATGGTGGGGGCTAATATGAAAACAAGGCTAATGGCAGATCCTGAATTTGTTTTATTTACAGGGCCAATGTTTGGATCTAAGACTACTAGACTTCTAGCTGTGATTGACCGATATCGGTACCAAAATAAAAATATCATTGCTTTTAAACCAATGATGGATGATAGATATTCGGGTGTTGAAATTTGTACACATTCTGGTGGTAAATTACCTGCAGTTGGCGTTAATGATGCAACAGACATTCTAGAATATCTGGCTAATTCCAGTTTAGAATATGATGTAGTTGCCGTTGATGAGGCATTTATGATAGATGGAATTGCAGAGGTATTATTAAGTCTTTTTCGTCATGGAAAAACGATAGTTGTATCTTCTCTACAGTTATCTGCTAGCGGAAATGTATTTGAGGAAGTTAGAGATATGATGCCCTGGGCAACTAAGATAGAGATTTGTCCAGCTGTATGCCCAATTACCGGTAGAGATGCCTATTATACACATAGAAAAGTAGCTGGACTAGATGAGATTGCAGTTGGTGGTGCAGATTTATATGAGCCCCGAAGCTGGGAGTTCCATAATTATATGAATTGTAGGAGTGATTGACATGGCTGTTGAACCAAGTAGTGTTGATTGTGTAATATATCATGCTAATTGTACAGATGGGTTTGGCGCTGCATATTCTGCATGGAAATCTTTAGGTAATCGTGCAGAATATCATGCTTGCAAGCATGGAACAGAACCCCCTGATGTTACAGGAAAAGTTGTAGCAATTTTAGATTTTTCATTTGATAATTCTACAACAAAAAAAATGATTGAAGATGCCAAGGGCCTTATTGTTATTGATCACCATAAGTCCGCAATGGTTGAGCTTCATGATATTTCAAATACTCATTTTGACATGAATCATTCTGGTGCTAGATTGGCATGGGATTTTTTCCACCCTGGAAAAGAAGCACCTAAGTTTATAGACTATATCGAAGATCGTGACTTATGGAAGTGGGAGCTTCCGTACTCAAAGGAATTCTCCGCTGCATTTGACATGGTACCATTTGAATTTGAGGAATTTGAGAAATTTGAAGATGACTCAGTATTTGATGATGCTGTAAAGCGGGGCTCTTATGTATTAGCATATTCTAAGACAGTAGTAAAAAAGGTATGCGAAAAGGCTTCAAAGAGAAAGTTTGAAGGGTCTGATGTCCTTGTTGTAAATGCTTCGCACTGGATGTCTGAGATTGGTGCCCGCCTTTCTCCAGATTGTGATTTTGCAGTAATATGGTTTTATGACCATGAAGATAGAAATAATAAGGTGAGTTTGAGGGCATTTCATGATCATGTTGATGTTTCTGAAATTGCTAAAAGGTTCGGTGGTGGTGGCCACAAGAAAGCTGCCGGGTTTTCCATTCCAGGTGATGCTCATGTTGATGAAATATTCGACGTGGTAGACGATATTTTGGCTTCTGAGGAAGAGCTAAATAAAGATGCCAAGCCTGTACAAGGAGGAGATATTACACCAGATGATAACGAAGATGGTAAATAAGTTTAGTGATGTTTGGAATTTTTTTATTGATATAAAAAGAGATTGCATGTCATATATTGAACCAGATATTGATATTAAGTCGTCAGATATTGCTCCGAAGAAAGATTTTATTCAGAAGAGTCATCGCCCTGTATGGGAAAAGATCTGGATGGATTTTGCACATTCGATAGCTGAACGATCATATGACCCGCGGCATAAGGTAGGTGCTGTCGTAGTTGCAGATGATAATACACAGGTATTGGCTGTAGGATATAATGGCAACTGGCGAGGCGGCCCAAATGAAGTTGAGTCAAAAACGCCAGGTGAATCAGGAATGTTGCATGCAGAGATTAACGCACTTCTAAAAATGGATTATAATAGCCATAAGAAGAAAATTATGTATGTGACATTATCACCATGTAAGATGTGTGCAAAGGCAATAGTAAATGCAGGAATTGACAAAGTTATCTATGATGAGGAATACAGGCTCAAAGATGGGCTGCAGATCCTTAAGCAAGCCGGTATACAAGTACAGAAGTTTACCCTCTAGCACCATACATAATATTATTAAACGTAAGTGTTGTGAGGAAGCATAAGATATGAGTACAAAGAAAACGTCTTTACAGCTTTTAGAGTCAGTATGGTTAGATATTAATCGATCTAGTACTTTAGAAGAGTCGCTCTCTACCGGCAATATGGCCGGCTTTTTATTAACAGAAGCGAATCCAGGCGCGGCGATAAAAAGTATTAATGATGCTCTTGATGCTGCCAAGCAAGAGATTGAGGCATTTAAAAACTCTATAACTAGTTCAGGGCTAGATACTCCGAAGATCGTTTCAGCTTTAGGTACTGCCTCGGCCGAGGTAGCAAAAACTAGATTAGAAAAGGGATTTTTTGGAGGAGATAAGTTTTCTATGAAAAAACTAGCGTCGCCTCTTTCTAGAGCTACTAGGATCACAGCAGATATTCAAAACTTAATGGGTAGTACAACAAATGCTATTAACGCGGTTGCAAAAGGCCTCGGAGACTTGGGCGAAGTCGAAAATAATGAAAACCGTGAAAAGACCATTACACAATTGGTAGATGCCTGGGCTTCAAAAGAAGATAATAAGGATAAAGGTATTGACAGTAAAACGTTTGAGCAAGGCATTTCTAAGAATCTAAATCCCCCTAAGGGTTTATTTGGTGGTATCGGCCAAGCATTCAAGGGCTTTATTGGAAAGCTAATGGGAAAAGGTGACTTAGGCTTCGGGCTGCAAAGAAATGACGTTGTTAAAGAACTTATGGCCTCGAAGTTTGGAGCTTTTAATAAGTTTTTAAGTGACGAACAAGCTGAGGATGCTGCGACAGCATCCCCTGATGATCCTCTTCAGCAGTTAACAACATCCGCAGACGAGATGGGTGTAGCTTCAGATGCACTCGCAAACGCAGCTGAGACTGGTGGCGCTACACCCTCGGAAGATGCGCCTGCTAGCGACGTTCAGAAACCTTCACTTAAGGCTTTATCTCAAGAGCTAAAGGATGCTGCAAAAGAAAAAAATATCGAAGGTGCAGATAGCGTTATCGACTCAATTTTAGGCAAGCTAAAGGACGCCGAGATTATAGGCGAATCATATGAGCTAGAAAATCTACTCCGGCCTAATTCACTAAAACTTCTTCTAGAAGAAGCTCAGGAAGAAGTAAAAAGTATTTCTGCTAATAAGATTCTTACAAGCGTAAAAGATGCTATAAAGGATAAAACCTCCGCAGCTTGGCTGGCATGGAAAATATACAGTACGCTTTCTGAAAATGGTATTGACATCGATGGTGAAGTTGCTAAACCTGGTGATGCTGCCGAATCTGGCGATTCCGCTGATGAAACGACACCATCAGAAGAAGCCGAAATTAAAGATGTCTCTTCGAAAGTAGGGACAGGGCCTCTCAGCAAAGATGATTTAGCATTAATGCTAAAGAGATATCCGGATATTGTTGGGTCTGGCTCTAAGGCAAGAAAAGCCCGCAAGGCCTTTCGAAAAGTTGTCAATAATGCTGCTGGGAAAACAGTTTTTGAAGAAAACAGGGATTATTCGCCTAATCAAGTGAAATTAATAGTCGAAAAACTAATAAATCAAAATGAAAATACGTCGCCAACCTGGTCTGAGGATGAAATGGTTGTATATCGATGGCAAAAAATGGCAGGTCTTAAATAATGGCATTACTAACTGAATCAGAAATTATCAAAGTCATGCGTGATACATATTACTCAAGATTACTAGAGGTTCTAGGTGAATCTGATGTTTATGATAAACGTGGAAATGTTGTCTTATCAAAAGATCTTAAGGTTAGGCATAAAGATTCACAATTTGAGTATACTGTGGATGATGTTGAGGAAGAGACAGATGATGTACAGATATCATTAAATCTTCCTGATGAGCCTAGAATTGAACCAGAAGGTGCCGACCAAGATATACCTAATGATGGTACTGCGATTACAGTTAATGGCATACCGGTCGCATCTACCGGTGAAGAAGAGCCTGATGAAGTATTTATAATTGATCAAGAAGAATTTGAAAAAGAGTATGAGGTTAAATAAATGTCATCTAATTCAAAGAAAATAACAACTGCTGATCTGGCATCTGTAATTCGTGACTCGTTAGGATTACCGGCAAGAGATAATGAACAGGCTAGTGCACAAAAACCACTAAATGAATCGTACGTAACCCAATCAAAACAATTTGATCTTAGAACTGAATTTCTTAGTGAGAAAAATAAGTCAAATCATCTAGAGTTAATGGAAGAGTATATTTCTTCTTTAAATGAAGTTAGCGCGAAACTTGACTCAGTTGACAGAAGCGATACAAACTCAAATAGTACTGAGTTTAGAAGTCTTAAGGTTGATGAAGCGTATAACATAAACGCTGCATTTTTGCATGGTCTTTATTTCGAAAATATCAGTGATATGCAAAGCCAGCTAGCTATGGACTCATTAACGTTTATGAGACTTGAACGCGATTTTGGAACATTTGACGATTGGCAAAAAGATTTTATTGCATGTGCACTTTCTAGTAGAAGCGGATGGGTCGTTACGGTATATAATGCATTTTTAAATAGATATATTAACGTTGCTGTAGATTCTCATAATCAAAATATTCCATTTTCATCATTTCCGATTGTTGTTTTAGATTGTTGGGAACATGCGTATTATCGCGATTACCTTAAAGATAAAAAGACATATGTACATGCTATGATGAAAGAGCTTGATTGGGACATAATTGAAACTCGGGTTAAGAAGGCAGAGAAAATTTCAAAGGTAACAAACTCATGATTGTTAAAAGAGATTTAGGAGCTAAGAATGCGTCTAACTAGAAAACATTTGCATAAGCTAATCCTTGAGGAAGTAAATTTACTTTTAGAAGCTGAACCTGAAGAGGAAACAGAAGCTGAACCTGAAGAGGAAA
>CEUI01145602.1_pt1 | contig 14562 bp, 8 predicted proteins | sample 531411 | NCBI WGS metagenome assembly CEUI01 (sample SAMEA2622841, study PRJEB7988) | marine metagenome | isolation source: saline water (ENVO:00002010), including
ATAGAGTCTATTAAAGACTATAGAGATGAATATATGCAAATATCAGCTGTAAGAGTAAGAGGAGATAGAGGTAGTAGGAGAAGAGCTTATGGCTAAGGATTTCTTAAATGTAATTGAAAGAGCCATGTTAATGGGTCTAAGTGATAAATTAAACTCAACAACAGCTACAGGAGATGATATATACTTCTATGGAGAATTCCCTGAAGCAGAAGAAGTTAAATTCCCTGCGGTTATTATTCAACAAACAGCTTCTGGTTTTCAAGAACAGATGATGGGCCAGAAAATGACATTTGGCAGTTCATCAGGAACTGGAGAAATATATGGTATTGCTTATAATATACACATAATTTGTGAAAAAGAAAATGAAATATCTATAGGTGGTGACATTTATAAACAACGCAGATTATTAAATTGGATTATGTTAAATGTAGCAAACGAATTGACAGATTTAGATTTTAGTACATATCAAGAAGAAGATGTAGAAGTTATAGAAAGACATTTATTAGCTTGGAGAGATATAGGTTATATGCCAGAATTTCAATGGTATGGTGCCTCTTGTGATTATTCACTAACATTTAAGAATTATAGGAGTTGATATGGCAGATACCACAGTTTACACTGTGTCCGCAGGTTACTTACCCTTTTTAGCATTAGGAGGAAATGATTTTGATGTTAAAAGATATACTAGTGGTAAAATGAGAACAACAGCTACTGGTGGAAAAAAATGGGATGGAGTACAACTTAAAGGACCTAATACTATAATGCCTGATGGAACCTTACAAAAAGGTAAAGTAACAGGTTCAGTTGGTTGGTTTGAATACTCTAAAAACGTAAAAGAGTTACACGACCAAGTAAAGACTGAAAATTTACTTACAGAAAGATTGAAACAGATGGCTGACCAATTCTATAATAGAGATTTACAAGGTTTATCTCAGGAGTTGCTTCAAAATTTTATTGATAGTGGGTATTTAGGTGATATAGCACCAACAGGTGAAATGACACGAACAGATGGAGAAGGCACACCCGAAGAAAGGTTTAATCCGGGCGACCCCGGCTTTACAGTTAGTCACCCATCTGGTGGTTCCCCTAGAAATCCTAACGACGCATCAGCAGGAACTGTGCAGCTAATTGGACAGGCAAATGTAGTAGATATGTATATAAGAGATGCTGATGATAACATATACAGATTAGATGTTACAGCAATGACATTTGATACAAAAACTGCACACCATGGTTTATCTGCTTATAAAGACAGAGAAGAGAAAGGAGTTACAGGTAAACAGTTAATGAAAGATATAATAGAAGGTGGTCATGCTCAAGGTTCTACAGCACAACAAAAACTATGGAAATATTTTAAAGGTTTAAATACAAGTTGGAATGAACAGATAGCACAATTAAAAGACCATGCTATGCAACATGGAGACGCTAATACTAGAAGACAATTACAAGATTTACATCGAGGTAAAACTACACTTAGACAATTAGGGGATGATTTTCGAAACTCTTTAACACAAATAAGAGGTGGAAGTAAAGGCGAGGCTGGTGCAAAGATTTCACCGGGTATGAGAGCCGAAAGAGAAAGATTACGTGTTACAGACCGTAAAACTGGTAAAAGAAGATGGGATAAAAGATTTAAAAAATGGAGACGTAAAGCAAGTCAAATTGTTGCTGCACATTCAGCTGACGATGTTATAAAAGAAGGATTTTCTTCTGGATTATCTTTTGTTTTACACGCTTTAGGTAATATGCTTGAAATAGCATCTGAATATCAGGGAGGTCCATCTCGTGCTGGTGGTAGAGCATATGGTTATTCTACTGGCTATGGTTTAGGAGAAGGTCTTGCAGGTAACTTTGTAGTAGAAGTAATGCATAGAATAAATACCAAAGGAGCAAATGTATTATTATTTAAAGATTTACGTTCAAGAGATGTAATCATTCACAATGAAGCACAACTGTCTCATGTATATAGAAATAAATTACTAAATTTATCAAGAGAACAATCTCAGGCAATACATGAACAAGAAGCTATACGTCAGAATTCTGATTTTGCTTCCAACATCCTTGGATTTGGTTCAACTGGTGTAGAAATAGGAGGTATAGTTACTTCTGGAGTGCAACAGATAGCAGATAAAACAGCCCCAGACTTAGGATATGCAGCTGTTATAGCTCCTACACGTGTAAATGAAGATATAAACGCATTTATAAACACTTTACATGGAGACCCAAAAAAGATTAGAAAATTATTAGGTACAAAAGGAAAGACTATTAATTTAACTTCAAGGTTTAAAGCGTATGAAAGAATGTGGGAAAGTGATGACGTAAGTAAATCTGGCGTATATCCACCACCATTTGTAGGTCAGGTGCCTCTTTTTAAAATGCAAAAAATGGGTGGAGGCGTGCAAGATATAAAATCATATTTCACGGAAAAGATAGCAGGAAAAAGTGGAATACGTTATGGAAAAAATATAATGGATAGTCAAGCTGCATCTGAACGCGCTCGTGAACTTCATGGATTTGCAGTTGGTGCTGCTGAGGGTGTAGACCCTTGGGAAGGAGCAGGAGGAGGTGCTGCTATGTATATGAGACAAACAGCTCAAGGTGGAGCTTTAGAACAATTAAAAACAGGTGACTGGAGGAGTGCGCGTTTTGGAGAAAGACATTACTGGGGTCTTACAGAAGAAATGGGAGAATTAGAAAAACAACACTGGGACCAACATGCTAGACCTGATTTTTGGGCAGCACCTTATTTAACTTTATTGTACCCTTCTATTCAAGTTAGTGTAAGGGGAGAACGAAACTAAGTATTTGTAGCGAAACCTTTATATACTAGGCTCATATATAACTTATAAGTCTGAGTGGTAAGCGCACCACTAATGGAGAAAAAAATATGGCATATTTCCTAGGAAGAGATTTGAACCTCGCTATAACAACTGAGAAACCTAAACTTGGTGTTTATGTAGGCGAAGGACTGTCAACGGATGCAATCATCCCTATTGTTTGTGACTTTACTCACGGTTCCTCTGTAAACACATATGTTGCTGGTATGAAGACAAAACTATTTGCAGGTCCTTTGGATGTAGATGGTACTACTGGTAACACTGTTTTTGGAGAGTTAACTGGAGCAGGAAGTTCAGGTAATTTAGTAGCAGTCACATGGAACAACGAACCCGACAATATGGTTGGAGTTGATATAAGCTTTGGTTCACAAGATGAAGATGTAGCCTTTATTGGGCAAAGAAACATCATGAAAGCAGAAATTAAGAAAGAAAATAGTATAACTATTACTCGTAAGAAAAAGGACGCAATGTGGGACGCAATATATAATTATTGTCGTTTTGGTATAGACGAAACCACAGATGATGCAGCCCCTCAAGCAGAAGCAGCAGCAACTATAGCTGGACAACCATACTTTGATGGTTTATCAGCACCTGACTTTGTTGATTGTGGATGGCGAGTATATTTACAATTTAAGAGTAGCAGCACAGCTGGTACTGGAGAAACTTTCGTAATGAGAAACTGTTACATAACAGAACACTCTGTTACAGTTTCAGCAGATGGTTCTCAAGAAGAATCATTAACACTTATGTCTTACGTTGACCCTGTTATTTTTGACGGTGCAACTGACGCAGATTTAGTAGCCGCAACTGGCGCAACGGAGCTCTAATACTATGGCTTATTATACAGGAAGAGACGTAGCTGTTTGGATTACATCTGAACACGCTGACGACACAATAAAAGTAATGGACAATGTAAGTCCACCTAAACTAGAATTATATTCAACTGCAAGTTCTGATGGAACTATAAATGTTGCTAATGGTAAGACGCACATTGGTTCTCTTGGTAATGCAGGTGACTCAGATTGGAAGATAACAGATTTAACTGGAGTAGATGTAAGTATCGGAGCACAAGACGAAGATATCAATTATATTGGACTACGTAACCAAGGAAAGATAGAAGTTAAGAAAGAAACCTCTGTTACATTAACCCGTAAAAAAGGAGATAACTTCTTTACTATGGTAAACCAAGGTTCATGTACAGCTGCTCATGCAGAAGATGATATTGGTAACCATGGAGCAAGATGGGGATTGATTAATAGTAGTGGTATGATGATTGCCTCTGGTATTACTGACCCAAAGAACACCGTAGACGATGTTAGTTCAACAAATAAAAGCTGTTATGGATATAGAGTTTTTATTGCATTAAAAGAATCGTCAACTGGTCTTGGAGAAGTTTTAATTATACCAAATTGTACATTTGGAGATTACACTACAACCATGAGTAACGAAACCGCAAATGAAGAGTCTTTTACTCTTACATCTATGGTTAGACCAAGAATCTGGAACGGTACAGTAACTAGTAATGCTTTTGGAGCAGCAGATGGACATGCAAGAATCCAAACATTACAAACCGATATGTAAGGTGATTGAATGGGAAAAAATTATTTAACAGAATGTAGTCTAGAAGAAGCAAAAGAATATTTTTCTAAATATGAAAATGCTGACGCTAGATTAGCTGCTTGGAAAGTTGCAACAAACTATTCTGAGAAGAAACCAGCAGCTAAGAAAGAAGATAAGGCTAACGAAGAGTAAGCTTTATATAGTAGCAGGTAATGTTATAGTAGAGGGGTTTCGGCCCCTCTATATAAAAAAGGAGAAATAAAATGGCAGAGAAAGAAGTTTGGTCTATGGAAGACCTAATATCGTTGACAGACGAAGTACAAACTGAAGAGATGGAATATAAAGGAAAAACAGTCAATTTACAATGGTGTGAATTGGTAGAATCAGAAGAACCTAAAATGGCTATGCCTTCAGAGGATGCCCCAGAAGAGGAAAAAAATTCTTACTATCAATCAATAGCTAATGAAAAAATAGTTAAGATGATAGAAAAAGCTAATGAGAAAAACCCTGATGGAGCATTTATAACAGGAGAAGTATGGTCTAAATTACCTACAACTCTAAAGTATAAATTGTCAGCAAAGGTAATGGGAACAGAAGCCGAAGTAAATTTTTAGACTGGATGGTAGACATACCTGATGCGGTATGCTTATACATCCCCCTAATGAAAGATTTAGGTATGAGTTGGTCTGAAATAAAAAACACACCAAGAATAGAATTGGAAGGTATATTATCCGCATTTGGGCAGTATAACAAATTACATGCCTTTGATGGTTATTCAGACCAAGATATAAGTGAAATGGCCAAAACAAGACCTGAAATAAGGTCTCAATATGGAGAATATCAGTTAGCAAACAGAGATTTAAAAGAAAAGTTAGGAAAGAGAGTGAAAGTGCAAGGGTTTAAACAATTAGTAAACGAGTAAACACACTATGGCCGAAAGAGCAACCGGAATTGCATATGGAATTGAATTTTTCGTAGGACGACGCGAAAGAGACAGAGCAATCTCTGATGTTAGGGCCGCTGGTGAATTATTAAATCAACAATCTTTAAGAACTTTTAGAAAGGGAGCTCAAGATAGACAACAAGCTCACGACCAAGCAGTTCAAAAATTACGCCGAAGTAGTCAAAGGGCTATGGACCAATTGGCTAAGTCTAGAGAAAAAGCAGCAAAACAAGCAGTTTCTTCATATGAAAGTTTAAAACCACCTACACCAGAAGAATATGCCTCAGGTAGAAATCTAGGAGTTGGTGAGCTGGATGAATATAGAGCTGGTTTTGAAAGGACTATAAGAGCTATGGATAATTCTTTAGCAGGATTTGCTAAAAGAGCTAGTGATGTAGGAATGTCTTTTGAAGGTACGGGTATCGAAGATGTAGTAAAAGGATTTTCTGAAGGCGATGCTCCAATGAGAAAAGCTGCTTTGGATGACCAAACAGCAGAAGTTAAAAGACGAGAAACAATTATCGCCCAAAAGAAAAAAGAACAAAAAATACTTGTTAAACAAGTTGCTCAAGGACAAATAATAGATAAACAACTCAAACGTCATATCAAGTCTGCAAAAGAACATCTCAACACATTACAAATAGGAACACCTGAATATGCTGAGCAAATAGAACACTTAAAGATGCTTCATGGCATGAAGACCAGAAATATTAATAAACAAAAGGAACTCAATGCTCAATTAGCTAAAAATATTGAAGAATTAGAAAAACAAGAAGACTTGAGAGAACAAGATAAAGCTTTATTAAATGAACTAAGAGCTTTACATTCACAATTAACAGCTGAAGAAATGAGAGCTGGTAAAAAAATAAAAGAAAACAAACAAAAAGAGAGAGATTTAGACAGATTAAGAAAAGAGGCTGATAAAGCACATATTCAAGCATTAAAAGAACAATCTCGCATGACAGCTGAATATTCTCGTCATATTGATGACGCAGCTAGTTCTGTAGGCTCAACTCTTAAAAATGCATTTGTTATAGGCACTGCCGCTATAACAGCACTTAATTATAAATTAATGGCAGTAGTAGAAACATTTAAAGAATTTGAAACTCAAATTATTAATGCAAATTCTATATGGCAAGAATCTAATGAAACATTATTCCAAATATCTGATTCTGTCGTAGAGTTTGGTACTAAATTCGGAGTTCAAATGGGTAATGCAACTCAAGGTCTTTATCAATATGCTTCGGCTGGTGTAGAAGCCGCAGAAGCACAAGAAATGTTACAACACACACTTAAGTTATCTATGGCTGTTCAGGGTGACCACAATACATTATCTAAGCTAACTACACAGACCTTGATGGGTTTCGGTATGCAATTTAGTGAAACAGCTGCACTTACAGATAAGTTTGCACACGCTATTAATATGTCTTTGATTGAATGGGACGATTTAGCAAGCTCTATTAAGTTCGCTTTACCGTTCTTTACCTCTACTGGGCAAAGCATTGACCAGCTATTAGGTGGTTTGCAAGTTTTGACTAACCGTGCTTTAGAGGCAGGTATTGCAGGTAGGGGTCTTCGTCAAGCCTTAGCTGAGTTTACGCAACACGCTGAAGATAACTCAGCAGCTTTTAGAAAATTAGGTGTAGAGATATTGGATACAGAAGGCAACATGAAAGAGCTAACAGATATAGCTCAACAATTTAATTCTGCTATGGGTACAGGAACATCAGATATGGAAGCTATGATAGCTATGATGGAAGATTTAAATGTACGTGGTGCTACTGCTTTCGTTCACTTAGCACAAAATGCAGATGAGTTTTCAGCAGCAGTTAATGATTTACAAAATTCAGCTGGTGCAGCTACTAAGATGGCAGAAGTTCAGCAAGAATCTTTGGCTAATCAAATACAAGTTGTTAAAAACGCCCTATTAGCCCCATTCTTATTATCTGATGAAACAGCAAAAGCTACAGGACACATGAATAAATTTGCAGAAGAATTGCATAGTATTGTTGATGTAGTAGAAGATTTATTTATTAAAAAATTACCAGACGGAACAACAGAGTTAACTAAATTATCCATAACTATTAGAGATTTTGTTATAGGAGCAATTCATCAAGTTAAGGAAGTTTTAATTGTTGTTGTAGGTATTATACAGGATTTCTCAAAACATGGAAATGACATGACAGGTATGTTAAAAGCATTTACTATACCTTTAGTTGCAGCTACTAAATTAATTAGAACATTTGGTTCAGGATTCTTAGAAGCAATTATAGCTTATAAATTAATGAATAAAATATTACCAATTAATAATTTATTATTAGCTAAAAATATTAATATGTTGATGAAAGAAGCAAGGGCTCAAGAAGTAGTAAAAACTCAAACATATGGTACTATCTCTGTTAAAGATGCTGACATGCGTATAACTCAGTTACAAGGAATGATAACTAGGGAAAAGACAGATGCAGTTAAGGACTCGATGATAATGGACCAGTTAGAACTTAAGATTGCAAGAACTAAGGTAGTATCTAATATGTCTGTTGCTGGTTCTATAAAAGCTATTGCATTCTCTCAGATGGGGGTTAATACAGTAATGTTTGCCTCTATGTATTTATCTCAAAGATACGCTAAAAATAATACAGTACTTGCAGCTACCATAGGTGCCTTAGCAGGGGCTTTTATGGGTCTTTCTATTGCCGTAAAACTTTTCTGGGACGCAGCAAGTAGTTGGAAAGATTTAGGAGCAAACTTTTGGATTACCGTAGGAGCAATGTCAGCCATTGGAGCAGGATATAATGTAATGATGCAAAAAATGATGGCTCCACCTGATATTGATTATTCTGGTGTTGGAGCAAACATACCTGTTTATGATACTGGTGGTTCATTTATGCCTAGAGCTAGAACGTACGACATGGGTGGTTATACTCCAGAACATGGATTAGCTATGTTACAAAAAGGAGAAACTGTTATACCTAAGACACAAAATATGCTTGACCAAGGCATAACTATAAATATGGGCGATGTATATGCTAATGATGGAACAGACTTTGCAGATAAACTTGCTGATGAACTACCAGTTGCATTACAGAGAGTAAGTGACAGAGGAGGAATTTAATGGGACAATTTTACAGAAAAACAGAGATAGTTAATGATACTGGTTTATTTCAGGTATACCCTGATTTATTCGTAGGTCAGGATACTTTAATGGAAGTGAAAGGAGGAACGGCCTCTAGAAGAGCTCTTATGGAATTTAAAGTAGCAGATTCACCTACTTTTGGTGATGCTCAATTAACAGCCGTACGTCCTAATTTTTATATTAATACAGTGAATTTAAACGATTCAACAGAACTCCCACGTTATAAAGGTTATGTTTTTAATAAACACCTTAGTGATTTAGATTCCGCAGAAGGAGCTTTAACTATTAATGACGAAACAGCAGTAGTTGTTAATAGCGTTATGTCTAATGGTGGTTCATGGTTAGAAGAAAAATTCGATGGAGCACCTAGACAAATAGGTGGTGATGTACCTGAATTAAAAGTTGAAAATGGTACAGTTGTAAGAGAAGTAGATAGGGCTATAACTGTAGATAATCTAATGGCTTGGTTACGAAGTGACGGTATTACTGGTGGTGACGGTGGTAGTATAAAAACAGGTTGGAATTTATTAGATGCTGCTCTTGATGAAGCAGAATACTCAGATGATTTTGATGCATATTTAGAACAAAGTGATAGAAATTTAAAAAATTGGCTTTGCACAAATTATGGTATGCAAGTAGATAACATACAAGGTATGAGTACTAGGGAAATGGGCGGTGCTTTACAAGGTGTAAGTGCTGGTTTATTTGGTGGAACTCAGGGTGCACTGTTCGGGGGCGTCGCTGGTACTGGTGTAGCTCCCGGGATAGGCACAGCTGTTGGAGCGGTTGCTGGAGCAGTTGTTGGAGCAGCAATAGCTAGTCCAGACGCATACCATCAAAATGGTAATTTATACAATGATTCAACTGAAGGATATATAATTCCTTTAAGACATGAAAAAAGAAGAGCTAAAAAAGATTGGTATAGACCTAAAAAATCAGGAAATGGACCTGATTGGTGGATTCACTCTAAAGATATAGATAGAAGTGGATATTTAATTAAAGATTTAAAAATAGAAAAATCGGTTGAATCAGCAGTAGATGTAAAAAGTATGATTCATCCGGGTAATTCAATATTTGATATAGTAAGAAGACAGAAGTCATATTGGATTGCTGACCCTGAAGATTATAACAATGATATAGAAGCGGCCTATACAAGGTCTTTCTTTTCTTCCGCAGCAGGTCTAGACGGACAGGCTGCACAATTAGAAACTCACTGGAGATATATAGATAGTGCTGAAGTGAGTGATAAAGCTAAAATGACACCAGTAGCTTCGGAACCACAGATTGACAACAGACAGGAGTTATTAATGTCTTATGGTCATGTTCCAAGACCTAGTGAAAAAGATGTTTATCACGCTGGTGCATTTGATGTTTATCCAGAAGCTATGTCTAGAGCTGATGGCAACCACACTGGTTTTGCTTCAACAGACCGAACATCAAGAAACACTATAATATATGAAAAATTATTAGATAGTAAAGTTGCTACTAAAGTATCATTTACGGTTAATTTAAAAGATTTAGAATACGCTTGGGCAGAACCAGTAATTTCTTCAACAGCTAGTGTAAAACCAGAAGATTCTTCTGACGGATTTATTAGTTCCAGAAGAGGATTCTTTTGTACATTATCTCGAAACCCCGTTAAACAAGCTAAAGCAGGACAAAGAGCACAGACTTTTACAGATTATCTTACAGATAATATGGCTCAAGTAGTTGATTATAACACAGGGCATACAAACAGGCCCGGTACATTTGTTTTAGGTTTCTTAAATTTTCCAGAAGATACAACAGTTGGTGGAAGTGAAAATACGGCCAATGCAACAGGATATATACACAAAGAAAGACAGAATAAGGTTTCTGTAGTATGGTCTGATTATTGGGATGCCGATTATGCAGCAGGTACGAATACTAGGAGTATTGGTTGGAAAGTTTCTAATAAAGGTAACCCTGTTTATCAAGGACATACTGGATTAGGTTCTAATGGTAATTATGACATTCAATGGATGGGTTTAACTAATGCAATAGAAGACCAAGTTACTGATGATATAGTTGTATTAGATATGGATTCGTGGTATACTATTGACATGTATATGCATCCTAAAGTACCTTGTATTAGAGTACATATAACTGATGTTGGAACTGGTAAGAGAGTAGATGGCAATAACATTCTTATGTTTTGTGGTCCTAGTGCAACAGCCACAGGTGTAGAAAGTATAAGGCAGGGTGATGGTTATGATGCTAATTCTATTTTGGGAGATGAATCAAGATGGCCGGCGTACTGTAGTTTTTGGTTAAACAATACACACTGGAAAACAACTAATGATTCAGCTACTGCTTTTGCAGGTTATAATATAGATGGTACCACTAACGATGCTACCGACGGAAACGCAGACATATGTAACCAGATTGATATTTTTACAGGTGGAGCAGCTGTTGATGGTATACATGCTAGTTCAACTGTATTATTGGATAACTTTGCTATATTTAATACAAATACAACTAAGACTTATGGAACTATATCTAATAATTGTCCTAAATCTGCAATGAGTAGATTAAATACTACTTCATATTCAGAATTAGAAGCTCTTTACAGACCTTTACATTATTATTTTGATTCATCAGGCGCTGATAATAGTTATTCTTATATACAAGAAGTCGACTCTGACGCTGCCACATATAGTACAGATGGTGTATCAGCTATAACTGTAGGATATGGAGGTGCCGGATATGATAGTTCAGGTTCTGTTGAAGTTATCATTGCAGGTGATGGTTCAGGAGCAACAGCATCAGCAACGGTTAGTGGTGGTGAAATAACAGAGGTACAGGTTGACACTTCGGGCTCTGGTTACACATACCCTCCAACTATTAGTTTTTATGGAGGCACTCCTTCCGACCATGCTCTTGCTTATGCATCTATAGGTACAACTTCTACCACAAAGGAGGTAGTTAAAAATATTCCTGCCCCACGTTATACTTCTATAGGTTTTGATAGTAAACCTTCTGATATGTATGTTTTATATGGTAATGTTGAAGCTTCAGGCTCTACTACGACAAAAGTGATGGGAGCAGATGATGTTAATTCCAAAAGTATGATGTCGTTCGGAAATTCTGGTAGCGTCACAGTGACAAAGGTTCATGGAGCTGGCTCTGTTACAAGCACACAAACAAATCCACAAACAGCTGAGTTTAGCTCTACTACAGACAATGAACTCATAGGTGGTAAACTTAAGATACATTATAATGATATGAGAGCAGGCGATGCTGGTTGTCAAACTGCTGTAAGAGATATAGTTAGAGCTTATAACGCAGCTTCTGGTCCCTATGTAGAAGTATGGCCACCTCTACCCTTACAACCTGACGCTGCTGATGATTGGGAAATACAATCCCGTAGCCACGTTCTCTTTAACGACTTGGTAACAAGAGAAATAAACGATGTTACACAAATGCTGGGAATTCCTTACGCTTATGCAAGGCCCGGTTATGATTTAGATGATGATACTGCTACACCTCGACCAAGTAGAGGTGTATTTAATTTAGGATGGAACTCTACATGTTCAGATATAACAGGTTTAGTTACAACAGCAGCAACAACTGTTAGAACGATAACAGGTGGTGGCAGCTCACCACACGGGACTATTAAAGGTGGTTGGAATGATGATTCAACTCCAAATTTATTAAAAATAGGAAAAACAGGAGCGGTCGTAGCCCCTAATGGTTCTACCGTAGCATTAAGATGTGTTAAGAATTATGATGGTGCTTCTTCCATATCAAATCCATCTGGATTTAGACGAACATTTACTAATCCAGTAGATTTAACAAACTGTGACATTATGGTGATAGTCCAGATACCTACTACTAGTGCTGATTCTACTGCTGTTCAAATTGACCAAGAGGCCGAAACAGCAAACCCACAATTAGAAACTTTGTATGGTGTTGGTCCTACTGGTGGAGGAGGTAGTTCTGAACAGAGAGCTAGGGGTCCACAATACGCCGCATCTCTTAGATTAGGACATACAATAGCAGACGGTTCTACCGAATATATACCTAATAGTTATGGAGCATTCTGTGCCCATAAAGACCTTTTTATGCTTAATGACGAAGCTTCTACATATAGAAGAGCTACTTCAGGTACTTTAAATGCTAAGACTACAGCTAATGGTAGATGGGTTAAATTACTATTTCCAACAGCAGATTTTAATGTTAAAGAATCTGGAACTTCTACTGGTATGAAAACAGGCCAAATCAGTGCACCAACAAAGGCTTTTATGCAAGCTATTACTGAGATAGAGTTTGGAATTGGTTTCAGTAAAACTGGAGCGGCGTCGTCCGAAGATAATGGTATAGTATATGTTGCAGGAGTATACGCTGTCCCACGTAATGTGGGCGATGTTATGGCAGGATTCTCTAACAGCCAAAACGCTATAGGAGAATTATCTAAAGAAACTTTCTTACCTGTAGACCATACTGTTCCAAATGGTGGAGTACTAGACGGGCTTAAATCTGCACTTACTGGATTATATACAGGGTTGTCTGCTCCTAAGATAGCTGGTTTAACAGTAGGTGGAAAGGATAAATTATTTACTGGATATAGAATCAATGAAGGTAGTGGATTATCAGCTTCTGCCACAACCTTAACTATTGATACTATGTCAGGAGACCAAGTAGCTTTAAATGATAATGATAGAATAATGCTAGGTAATAATGACGAGATAATAAGAATATCAGATGTCGACAGTACTACAGCATTAACAATAGAACGTGGAGTTGACGGAAGCACAGCAGAAACTCATGGTGATAATTCACTTATATATGTATTAACTCCTTCTGATGCTGAAGTTCTTATTAAAGATTACGATTATGATGTAGAAGGTTTTTCACAGAAAGGTTATGTAACATTTGGTTTTGATGAGAATTCCGGAAACAGATATAATGATAGTATCACTTGGGAAAAAAGAGAAAACCCATTAGTTGCTACCAGAGTTATAGAAGTGGTAGGACATACAGAACAAGGTATACAAGTTAGAGTAGACCAGCCTGATATATTCCAATGTGAGAACGACAGTAATACAGAATGGGCATTATATGCAGAATCTTCTAGAAGCGTTGTCTCTGATGGGAACAATAATGGTCAAAGAGCTACCTTCACATTCAACAAAAAACAACTAAGCGGTGATATATTAACATTACCAAGAACAGATTTCTTTAAATCTTTACCTGATGACACTTCTGTATATGCACCAAAACAAAATATATGGATAAGTCCTTATAAATATTGGATGTTTTTACGTTATTTACCTAGAATGAAAGGTAACTCAGGATATTGTGTAGCTGATTATAATAAACATAAATCACCAGATATTATTAACTTTCCTAAGAGGTCTTTTAAATCACTAGTTAAGACATCTAATAGATATAAAGGTGCATCAAGTACATTAAATATAGGTGAAACTAGTGCCAGCCACTATTCTTTATCTAAAAAATCTGTAGGACCTACTTGGAGAGAGAGTACTTTTACAGATGGTAAATATCTAAACGCATGGGATTTGGAATACTCAGCACTACGCCCTGTTTTTGAACAAGGTAAGGATTATGGATTTGGAACTAAATCTACAGAAGAACCTGAAAAAGGACAATGTTTTGAAGATAATGCTCAAGTAGGTTGGGCTGAAGAGATTTTACCTAACGTAGTACAAAATAATAATCTACAACCCGGACATAAAATTTCCTTTATGATTACACCACAAGATACAAGTCAAAGGTATTCTTTTAAAATTAATTCACAAGAAAATAGTAGCAACACACCTTATTTAATCAGTACCTTTTTCGATGCTTTACCAAGAATAGGGAATTTTAAAGTAGTTCCAAATGATGATAATCCTATGTTCCCAACATTTTCGTGGGAGTGTACTGAGAGTGACCTTTGGTATGGTTTCTTAAAAATAGGAACAGATGCCATATATAACCAATATCACAATAGAGAAGTATATATACCTATGAATGAATCTACAACTGCTACTTTAACAGTTAACGATGCTACTACTAATGTATCTTCAAGTAATATAACAATGACACGAGAAGGTTTAGCGGGGTAT
>CEUI01016651.1_pt1 | contig 14516 bp, 14 predicted proteins | sample 531411 | NCBI WGS metagenome assembly CEUI01 (sample SAMEA2622841, study PRJEB7988) | marine metagenome | isolation source: saline water (ENVO:00002010), including
TTTACCTGCAACTCGTTCATTGAACCAATCTTCACTGTGTAAGGTTTCCAATGATTTTATTTCAGGATCTTCTCTACCCAGAGGATAAACCCGTTTATTTGTCCAGGAGGGCAAGGAAAAGGAGACAGCACTATCATCTGGATTAAAGTATTGCCATGCTTCCCAAAGCGACGGGTACCAGCCGAGAGAACTTTCGAATGTTCCCTCAAGAAATAACCAACCACGTTTCTCTGCGATACGACCTCTGAGTCTTAGGAAACTTTCGTGGTCTATCTGTGATGCCTCACACGCTACGATCATTCGTGGTGCTTCCATCGCCAGGGATCTGTGGTCTTGTGCTGACTTTGTTTTTATAGTAAATGTTCCCGGACTATCGGTAGAGCCACACGCTACAACCATATTTCCAGGATCTATTCTCTTTGAATGGCTTACCAAGAATCCCATCCCTCCTAATATATCTAAGAGATAATTCCATTCAGCTCGTGTTCGTTCATAGTCTCTAGCAACTAGCCATACTATATCTTTATGTTCAAAATGATCTAACTTGGAAATAATAGACAGTGCTCCAAGAAAACTCTTGCCTGCTCTTTCACCTCCAGCCACTAGCTTTATCCTAGCGGGATGGTCTAGGATCTCATCTTGTTCCCTCCATGTTCCCACGTCTACCTGTTCTAATATGGCTTTTCTATCAGTCGCTAACATAATATATACTGGTAAAGATTGTTCCACTACACCGACAGAAACAATCCAGAGCATAACCCTAACGAGGGCGGAACTGCCGCCTAACCCCCGGATGTAACTCTGCCAGCACTATAACATTACACTTGTCGTACTGTCTTTGTCAAATCTGTAAGGGGGAAAACTAAGGGGGACCTATAGGGGGTTAAGAAAGGGGGATTATCAAACAATACATACTACTATTTATAGTAGTTGTATGTATTGTTCTCTAATTAGAGCATCATAAAAGAGTAAAGGTGGGCAAAATAAATATTGGTAGGGGTGTTCTAAAAATACCCCTGAAATTTAGGGGGGTACATATCCTCTTGCTCTTTCTGTTTCTTCAAAGGCTACCCCCCCTCTTGTAACTGTTTATCTTATTACTGTTGTTATTATCTTTCAGTGTTGTTTGATTGTATTGGTATTGTTTGTTGTTGATGTTAGGTGTGCCTAAGGCAAGTGTGGATGGGATGTTAACGCGCACGCGGATGCGCGCTGTCAGAGCGGGCAGGCTCGGGCAGGCGCCTACGTGAGATTTTGCCACGAATTTTGAGATTGGAAAAAGCATACAGATCAATAAAAAAAAATTTCCCCTTACGTAAGTAAGGGAAATTTATTTTTTAGTGATCTGAAGGAGGTCAAAAATGCCAAACCCTAACTCCCAACTCGAAGAGTTGGCTAAACTACTAGCATCTGCTTTAGCAGATGCTAACGAACCTAAGTCTTCGAAGAAGACTTCAAAGAAGTCCACTAGGTCTGAAAGACCTAGCAAATCGAAGACCGTTGGTCGTGTGCCCGCTAGGCGAGCCCGCACTCGAGCTGACCGACGCGAGGAACTTGCCAAGCAACTACGTTGCCATGTCAAGGGAACGATTCCCCCTTTCTCCGAAAGGGAGCTCAAACTGATCGTTGAGCACCGAGAGGCTTATCCACTACTCCGTAGTGGAGAAGAGCTCCGATTAGAAGTTCACCCTAAACCGTAAGGTTTAGGGATGACACTTGTTCATAGAACAAGTTACGCCCAAATTTGAGCTAGGCGTTACGTGCGTATAACGCCAAGCCAAAACAAACTAAACCAACACGCACGGAAAGGAATAGAAAATTGCATTTCTATCAAGCAGGCGAGCTAGCAAGCGGGGGGCATGGCTTTTCAGTCATCCAACCAACTAGCGAGCCATCAGACGCGGGGAATACCTACGTACTCGATGAACAAGAGTGTCACAGATGCTCGTGGGCGAGTAAGGATTCCAACAACCAACCATTCTCTCACGAGAGTGTCGAGCACGCAAAGGAGGAAAATTCATCATGGTAAAGTGTGCGCACTGCGGAGTAGCAGTTGCAAAAGACGAGCTCTGTACAGTCACGGGCTTGAACGGGCAGGCGAAAGTTTGCCAATACTGTCAGTACACGTACATATGTTCGGACAGTGTGACAGTTTGATCGAAGAATACACTACACTTTTACCCCTTTTATTTATAAAAGGGGATAAAAGTTAGTGTAATATCACAAAAAGGAGAATTATTATGCCAATCGTTAGGCAAGCGTATAACATGAACTCGGAGATCGGTTATTTGATCTCACGTACAGGCGGAAAGTGCAACAAACCACCTAGACTCGCCACTGCGGACACGAAAAGAAGGTGGAGAAATGATCTAGCCAAGAGGCGTAGGTTCGAGCACAAGGAGGCGAAGTCACTTGGAATGACTAGAAAAGAATACAAGCGTCACCTACATGACGTGGTCGTGTACGGGGGGTTTGGAAAATGACAGAATGATTTAGTTTACATCACGAGAATATATATTTCTCATATTTATATGAGAAAAATATATATTCTCTGTGATGAGAGAAGTTATGTTTTGGTTGGAAAACAATTAGTGTGCAGACATGCACGAAGGAGACAACTATGTCCAAATCTACCAACAGTCGTTATGACGTCAGAATGCGTATGGGTGAAGAGCTAGGAATAGCTAGAGAGGATAACAAGCATCCGTTACGAGTGCTCAAGCAGATGTACGAGGATAAGTTCGGAGAGGGTGTTTTGGTAACAAACTACCCACGTTTCAAGGGCAAGAAAGCATCAGTCACAGGTGGGAAAATAGATGCGTCTAAATTCCCCTCTGAAGACTTGCTCGACAAGAACGGAAAACCTCTCATGGGGTTTGCGCTTGAGAAGAGAGTTCAGAAACTCTCTAAAGGCAAAACTGTCACTGCTACACCTGTAGCGGACAAGACAGATAACGTAAGGTTCGAGAAGATCGAACATTCAGTAGGTCAGCTTACAGACGTGGTGAAACAGCTTACACAAGCGTTCATGGACTCTAAAGTTGAACAGGAAACTGCTACAAAGTAGCAGTGTTATAATAGGTGCGGGAGTAAGTATCTTACTCCCGTACAAGAATAGGAGAATTATTGTGGCAAGAGGCACAAACAAACAGGTGATTCAGGCATGGATAGATTGCCAGCCTTTGGATCACGTCAGTGGTAAGCTACGTACTGACGGAAAAAAACTAACAAGCTACGATCTAGTCATAGGTGACACCACGAGTAAGTTCAAACGTGTAGGTGACTACACTGCTAAAGGTGGATTGTTCCTATCTCAAACAAACAGTGAGCATGTAGGACTAGCTAAAAGCATCTTACAGCAGAACATAGATGATGGGTGGCTGAAAGATTATCAACCACAGGTGATAGATGCTAGATTCATGACAGCACTTCACCCAAGCAACAAGCGTGCGATAGCACGAGTATTAGACAGGAGATGAGCAATGGGTAGATTTTTAGTAATATTCTCACACACCTTTATAACAGGTACACCTCTTGTTGCTGAAAGCATAGAAGAGGCTAAAGAAAAAGGGTATGAGGCATCTAAATCAAAGGGCTTTGCAAACATGCTACAGTCTAGCATAGCAGACAAAGACGGAAGTCTTGAAAATATGGGTGGAGTTGTGGCAGTTATTGACCTAGAGACACAGAAGATACACGTAGCGAAAGCAGTGGATAGAATGGCAGACTATCACAAAGACTTATTGCAAGAAATACATAGTAGCCTAGATGACGAGGGTAGTTTACAACAGTGGATGGAGGCTCAAGAAAAGTTAAAAAATGAACAACTTAACACTAGGAAAGATCGTTGGAATCCTCTGGATCCTCAGACGTGGGGGAAACCTGAATAACCTCAGGTAACTTGGGAACATCCTGTTTGGTTGGTTCAATCTGTCTGCTACGCAGTGCCTCTAGTACTGCTAAAGCAGGCAGTTGTGCGGACAAAGGGTTTTCATTGGCACTCCAACGCTCACGCGCTGGCCCACGTTCAAGTACCCAAGCTCTTGCTCTCCAATCTTCGGATTTACCTAATGACTCAACTATGGCGACCTCTGCCTCTGCTCTAGCTTTATCGTAGTTCTTAGCAAAACTTGTATAAGGTTCTTTAGCAGGTCTAGTAGGGTGTTCACCTCTTCCGATTTGTAGCCAACGAGTTACAACTTGAGGCATTATCCCTACTGCATGAGCAGACGTAGACAGATAGTTTCCGTTACGAATAGATTTTAGTATTGATTCTTGTATACCTTTTGTAAGGTTAGTTGGTCTTCCCATACATACAAGTATAATACGTGAAGAGAAAAAAAACAAAAACGAAAATTTATTTATATATATATTTATTTTATTTATGAAATAAATAAATATATAAATATAGAATGGAGTTTGAATTGAAATTAGACTTCTTTATTTTCTGTCACAGTTAAGGTTTGGAACTGTGACTATCCCTTTAGAGAGGGTGGATGAGGTGTAGGCTGGTGGTTTCCTTGAATTTTCCACCAAGTCATGAGGACTCCCTTTCGCCCTCTCTTTATACCTATATATATTTACATATATATATAGGTATAGAAACAATATTTGACAACAGGTACAGAGGTACTGTACTATGATACAACCCCAAAAAAAGTTAGGAGAATTATACTTATGGGAACTGTAGACATACGCTCAGCACTTAAAAAAGCAGAGCAAGAGGGAGACTTCTTCAACGATTTCGCTGTAGAAGTAGCCGAAAGAACCTATCAAATGAGACCTTCACCGGTCTTGCAGATAGGAGCGACAGGATGGGGCAAGACAAAACTTGCTAGGTTCATCGCGTCGTTAGCTGACCTAGAGTTTGTAGGTGTCAATGCCTATCCTGGCATGGATATATCTCAACTGATAGGAATGTGGAGACCAAAGAACTCCAATGGAAACATTGAAGTTGCTTGGGAAGACGGATTGCTAACACAGGCAATACGTAAAGGTGCACTCTTCGCACTAGAAGAGATCACAAGACTACCACGTAAGATGCAGGGTAGACTGCTCGGTGTACTTGACTCCGAGAATAGATACTACTCGTTACCTGAGGCAGGTATCAGTAACATAGAAGTCAACGAAGACTTTTGGTTAGTTGCTACTGCTAATCCTACAGGTGGAGGGTATGATACATCATCTCTTGATCGTGCTTTGACACGTAGGTTTGGAGCTATATTCAATGTGAACCAACCTTTGTGCGATGAAACACGTAAGTTTGAATACGAATTACGTAAGTATTACGATGAAGAATTTGCAGTGAACAGAGCAAAGAGCATGGTCAAATGGGCAACTGACCTTAGGCAAGCCGATAAAATTTCAATCAATACAGGTGAGGTTGTTCAGCTAATACATAACTCTAGTTTTGCACCTATAAAAGATGCCTGTCTTTGGACTATAGCACCTAAGTACAACGATAGTGATGTGAGCAAGATAATGACAAACTTGGATGCTCAATTTCACAACGAGGATGATTGGGAAAAGCACAGAATAGATACCCCAACTGTGATTGCAGTCGCAAATGGTAGTACTACTAAAGTTGCTCCGACTATCGAAGAGCGTAAGAACTCTGTAACAACAGATGATCTGACTAGCATGTTTGCAAGTATGATGCAAAAACTAGAAGATAAGAAAGATTCGAGGGATGAATAATGCCTAGTTGGTTTGAAGAACAAGCTGAACAGTATAGCTTTAATAAAGACTGGCAGTCACTTATTACTTCTACTCTTGGTCAAGAGATACAAGACGGATCACGTAGACGTAATGATAGACGTAAGTTTGGTAGCGGGATAGTTCATATAGATGCTAGAGCGGGATATGCTAACAATCCTGTAGTGCGTCTTCCTAGTAGACCAAATGCAATAGACAAACTAATGGCGGGAGTAGCATCTCGCTTTAGTTACCTAGACTTACAGACAGTAGTTGCTGAATCGGTAGATCTTGCTCGTGACTATGAACATGGTAAGACAGTAGAAGGGGATGTAGAAAATGACTATTTCTATCGTATTAGAAACATGCTAATGCAGAACCGAGAGATAGCACAACAGGTAGAGCTGATGCTTGCGGTTAGAAACGGAGCGGATCACTTCAATGCACCTGAAATTATAGACAATGCTAGGATGAGATTGCAAGATAGTTTCTATGGGAAGTTGAACAGAAATAAAACGGCAGTCAATCATAATCTTAATCAATCCATAGTAGAGAACTACATGGATGTAGTTTTAAGAGCCTATGACAAAGTGCTGTCAAGTGAACAGTGTATGAAGTGTACCAAATCAGCATTTAGTCATCATATAAAACATATCAGAAGAGATCCGTCTGCGTTCAATGACAATACAAAGAGTCCTCGCTCTAGTATATGTAATCAAGTTGATTACGATCATTGGGAACATACATGTACAGATCTTAAAATAAAGTGTCTTTCTTATGATGCAACTCCATCTCTTATCTTTACTGGTATTCACAAAAGTAAAAAGATAGTTAACGATCAAACGCAGGACATTATTGAAATGCAAGGGTTCATAGGAGGGTATGAAGATACAAAGTTTGCTGAGTCTATGTGGGGAGCTGTTGCTATTGAGGTAGCGGGAGGTAACTCTCAGAATCCTTATGCAGAAGAGATTGCCAATAGATTCTTCATCAAGAATCCTATTACTAAGGAATACATTAGCAATCCAAAGGACATATCATGGGCAATGGTATTTACCTGTGTAGCTATCTTAGATCTAATGATGAAAGCTAAACCTAAAGATTTTGGTTTAGATAATTCACAGTATTTTGAAAGCAGAAACCAAGAGAGAAAGGAAAATACTTTTCAAGGTACTCAAAATCCCGACTGGATCCAGAGAAGAATAAACTGCGACAATACGGATGCAAAAAGAAACAGCGAACTATTATTCGATGATTCAAAGGAGAACGATCTTCTGACAGGTACAAAGTTTGAATCAATGACAGAAGAGCGCATGGAACTGATAGATAATATGTTATCGAAAAAGATAGAACTAAGGTATGGAACAGATGAAGATGAGGAGGAACGTGCAGACTTATCTGAACCTGACACAGGGGAACATGCTGACTTTGATTACATGAGAGGTGGGGTTTTGGAAAAAGAAACAGCGAACTATGCCTCAATTGAAAGATTAGTAATAGAGGAATTTGAACCTACTACTGTAGGGGATGAAGAACTTGAACTACCTGTTAGTAGTATAAATGGTATGCCAACTCATAAAGCATGGCAAATTCCATACGGAAACATGGAAGTTTTTACTAGACAGGATGATGAGTCACCTGAGCTAGTCATACTGTTAGATAATTCAGCCTCAATGTTGTGGGGAATGAAAATTATAGGGCGTGATGAGAATAACTACCCTATCCATAGCACAGAACCCTATATATTAGCATGGAGTGTGGCTATGACCATCAAGAATACTTACCCTAAGACACGAATCTACCCTTACTCATCATTCGGTGTGTTTACAGGAGAGATAGAGGTGGGAAAAAGAGTACCTATTCTTGACAGGAGCGGAACTCCTACGGAGAGAACTCTTCTATGGTTAGCAGACAAACTATTCGACAGGTTAGACAGAACAAATGTACTGCTTATCAGCGATGATGAACAGGGGTATGGCGTAGGAGATGTTTGTTCATACCTAAGGCAAAAAGAGTCAATGAGTCTAGGGCTTGTTCAAGTAGGGCATGGTACTAGAAACTGGATGCGAGACTTTCCAAGTGATTTCAGTATGAAGATACGTAGCTTGGAAGATATAAAGGAAGTACGTTCAATAATAGATAGGGTAACAGCATTATGAAACAACACGCAAGAAAATTCGCATTAGATATGCTAAAGGAAATGACATCTCACACAATAATAGATGCAGGTGTAAAGCCAGCAGTTGTAACAGATATCCTTATAGATGAAGAAACTCTTGAGAAACATCAGTTGCTAATGGATGCCCATCATGGTACCGATGAAGTACGCAAGGGATCAATGCCAAGTTCAATGACACACAAAAGAATCATGTCAAAAGATATGAGAGATTCATTTCTTTCGGTCTTTAGAGATGATAATTCTGCTGATTGGACACAAAAACAATGGGAAGAATGGGATAAATTTTGGAACGGAAGAACTCTTATAACAACTGTACTTGATGAACAGTCATTTTACATGATGACACATGAGCAGATTGTTAATCATCTTATGGATTCGGTAGGTAATCTGTCATTCTATGAACCCATCTTGACAGACGAGGGATTTGAAATGAAAGTTCCTGTCAAGGGAGGCAAGAAAAGTACATTCTTTGTTCTAATGATGCAAGCATGGATCACAACATTTATAAAATCTTCTCGTGAATATGAGACGATTTCTCAAATGCCTTTAGATGATAGGGAAATGGCAGTGATTTTCATTGACGGAGAAACACCGGACAGGGTAAGAAAAGCAGTATTTGGGCACAATTATGAAACAACATATGCTCCTGTTTATATAGTTGAATATAGTGATACAGGAGGAAAACCCCATACAGGATTTGAAGGAGAAGAATGTACCTGTAAGGGAAAACATAAGCTAGGTTCTTGGAAACCAGCACAATTATCGGAAGAAAAATCTACTAGTGGAAAGGATACAATAACATGGTAGAAACCAGAGAGGCAACTCTTATAGATAAAGAAACAGGTGAGATAATAAATCCCCCTGGGTTCGTTACAGATGACTATAGTAAGATGTCACCCCAACAGAAATGGGATGCCCTTACAAGAATGCGCTCTATTCGTAAACAAATAAGCGAAAAGATTGCATTTATAGAGGCTCAACTTGTCATTGAGATGAGAGAAAGCGACGCATCTGTACAATCTGTACCGCGGCGAGGAGATATAGTCCTTGATAGAGGTACACCTGCTTACGATACTAAAACTATTTCTCAGTTATATGAGGTATTAGGAGAAAATGTCTGTGATGCAGGTAATAGAAAACTTGTTAGTACAAAGGTAACAAGTACGGAAAAGGTGGACGCGGTGAGAGTAAGGCAACTGATGAAACATGGAGACTCTGTAAAGAAAATTATAGCAGATGCGTATAATAATCAAGTTCAACGCTCACCAAGAATAAAACTGATAGACACAATAGAACAGAAAGGTTAGATAATGGCAGTAGAAGAATTGCAAACACCCAATACTGATGAACTAAAGGATCATGCACAGGTTCAAGTAGAAGTAATGGATGTAAATGTACTCGTAGAACAAATGAAACCTTACATGAGTAAGCCATTTGTGGATAACATACGAGGAAACGTATACCCAAAAGTTGAGTGGTGGAATATGCTCGGCTCTATAGTTGGGGTAAAGCCTATGCTTGAAAGCTCACAAAGAATAGATCAAGGCAGTGCAAGGCATTCCAAAGATGGAGAGATAACATATGAGGCTACGATACAGTTGAGAAGTATAGACGGACTCAACACATTACATGGTCGAGCTACCTCAACGTGTTCGAGTGCTGAAAAGATGTGGAGTAACACAGAAGAATATGCTATAGGTTCAATGGCTCAGACAAGAGCAACAGGTAAGGCGTATAGATTGGGTTATTCACACGTAGCATTGGCATCGGGTATTCAAGCTACTCCCGCTGAGGAAATGTGGGGAATAGCAGATCAGCTCGACAACATAAAAACACCTAAGGAAAACATAGGTGCTTTTCCTTCGACTAGTATGAGAGTTTCTGAATCAGTCGTTGAAGGTTCAGATGGTTCATTTGTACTTCCAGTAGGGCAGTTCAAAGGAAAAACTTTAGATGAAGTTTACAACTTTGTAGAAACGACAGGTAAGAATGCAGGTCAAAGAAGAGGAGAGGGTTGGCTTAGATGGATGTCTACCAATACTCCTACAAAAACAAATCAATTACCAGCAGTGGTCAAGAAATTCTTAGATGAAAAATCTGAGCTTGTTCAAGAGGCAAAGCAGACAAGTGTAGTCGTTACAGACGCACCTAATGTCAAGAACAAAATGCCCGCTGATGTAAGGTCGATGCTATCTCAGGTAGAGGTAAATCCTGGAGCATGGAGAGAAGTAGCAGGAAGTATGATAGGTACAGACAAAAGTTTGTATGATTATACAGATGAAGATTTTGATAACCTATCAACAGCGTTGTCAAGAAAGTTACAAGGTGAGTTAGATGTCTAAAAAAGATGAAGCATTGAGATATGCACGTAATGGATACTCGGTTATACCATTGACAGAAAACGCAAAGACACCTGCTCTTTCCGCATGGAAAGATTATCAGTCAAAGAGAATGTCCTTGACTGATATCGGTCAGTTTTGGGCAGAAAATCCTGAGTATAACGTAGGTATAGTTACAGGTAGCATATCAGGTATCACTGTTATAGACATTGACGGAGACGAGGGAGAGCAATCCTATACAAATTCAGGATTTGAAATCCCAAATACACTTACTGTTAATACTCCTAATGGCAGACACTTCTATCTAAAATACGACAATCGTTTTTCAACGGGAACAAGTTTCCTAAACAAGATAGATGTCCGTAATGACGGAGGATATGTAGTGGCTCCGCCATCTGTAATTGATGGCAATACATATGAAATAGAAAGTGATGAGTACATAGAACCTGTTGAATGGGGTGTTGTACCTGAACAGTTTCAGAAAAGAGAATCAGCATCTGCTCTGGATCCTAGTCAGTTTGACCCCTGGGTTAGCAACGCTTTACTTGCAGGTGCACCAGAGGGGCAGAGAAATGAAGTTGCTACAAAGTTAGCAGGTTACTTTCATTCCAGAGGAATACCAAAGGACATACTCAAAACTATAATTCATAGCTTTGCAGAAAAATGCACCCCTAATATACCACCTGATGAAGTTGAAACTATTGTAGATTCTGTATTACGTTATGAACGTAACAAAGATAGAGCATTTGCAGATGGAGTTATCCCTCCTCCTATAGTGAGGGTAATGCCATCCAATGACATCAGAGTTTTGTGGGCAGACAGTGGAGTTGAGGCTTTTATAGAACAACCTAGCAAAGACAGAGAAAGAATTAAGTGCAGACTTACCATAAAGACAAAGTCTAATGGGTATCTATATGGGCCTATCTCATTCGACTTGCTATCAGGTACAAAAAGATTAGAAGCGGAACGTGCACTGAAGAAAAGACAGGATGAAGATTGGGGAACTATATTGGAGTACATATGTAGGCTTTCAGTATCGTCTTTAGAATCTTCTTCAGACTTTGTAGATATGGTTACCTACCAACGCCCTCCGTCAAGGAGAAATACGTGGCTAATAGATGGGTTCTTGGCTAGAAATAAACCTACCCTAATCTATGCTGATGGTGGTACAGGTAAGTCAATGTTTACTGTGGCTCTTGCTATGTCTGTTGCATCAGGTTTGAACATAATACCTGAATTAGAAGTGAATGAATCCACAGGTGGATCGGTAATTTACTTGGATTGGGAGGCTGAACTAGAAGACCATGACGACAGGACTCAATGGATATGTAATGGTTTGGGCTCGAACAAGTGGTCAGTAAATGACTTCAACATACACTACATTAGGTGTCGTACTTCTATCTTTCAGATGCAAGTTCAGATCCAGAAACAGATAGAGGAGACAGGAGCTCAACTTTTAGTCATTGATTCTCTTGTTCCCGCTGTAGACTCCGATGCAAATGACGCTGATACTGCAAGGAGATTCTATCAAGTGTTACGATCACTTGATATTCCGTCACTGATAATCTCTCATACAACTAAGAATCCAGGTGATGTCGATAGCAAAGCAAAGCCATTTGGTTCTGCTTACTGGTGGAATCAAGCTAGGTCGGTATGGGAAATACGTAAAGAGCAATCAGCAGGTGATAACTATACAGATTTAGCTATCATCAATAGGAAGTCTAATAACTGGAGTATCGTAGAACCTATTGGAGTGCGTATGAAAACGGAAGATATGCAGTCAAGCGAACCAAAGGTTACGTTTGAACCTATTACTTTGTCAGCACAAAACAATAGTCTCTCCAAAGTTGTACCAATTAAAGCCAGGATAATAAGCCTATTGAATGGTACTATAGAGGGGATGTCGGTCAAAGATATAGCAGACGACCTTGAAGAGAACATGGACTCTGTTCGACAGGCATTACGAAGAGGACTGGGATCTGCGTTTATACAATCCGTAGACCAGACAAACAACAGTAAGGTTTGGAAACTAAAATAAATAAAGCATGACAAGACATATCCCCCTTTAAGGGGGGATGTCATGTCATGTTAATAGAAAGAATAATATATATGAGCAAGAGTAAACAATGGAAAGAGTCTGAACGTAAGATGGCGAAAGAACTTGGGGGAGAACGTGTTCCTGTTAGCGGTAGGCAACGGGGATATGCACCTGATATCAGTCACAATAGGTTTTCAATAGAGCATAAGTACGGCAAAAGAATACTGTCGTCTAGGATAAAGGAAGCATTAGACCAAGCAAACGCATCAGTCGTGGGGGATCAAGTTCCGATTGTAACTTTTGAAGAGGCTACTCAGGCAGGTTATCCAAATATAAAAGGTGTGTTTATGACATTGGACACATTCAAGAAGATAACCAATCTCAGGGGTAAGAGAATCTTACCCCCAAGTTAGAAGAATTATAGTCATAGGATATCAGGAGATATAAGTGAAAGCAACAGCTAAAAAATATAGTCGTACGCACAAGTGTAAATCATCTCCCTCTAAAGCTCACTATTGGAAAGTAGAATCTCCAAATGGTAAGTATAGTAAAGGGGTATGTTCTCACTGTAGTAAGACTAGAGAGTTTGAAAACTCTCAAACCTATTCAGATTGGTATAGAAAATCCAGAGAGAAAGGACAGTACCGAAGTCGAAAAACTTCCAAGAACGAGAAACCAAAACTGTCTAGTGCTCTTTGGAATACATTCTATAAAGGAGTTTAGTTTGGAACATTGGGAAATACGTGTGGGAAACGCACTAGAGGAATTGAAAAAGATTCCAAATGAATCAATACAAACTGTTGTTACGTCTCCTCCATACTGGGGGTTACGTGACTACGGAACGGGAACATGGGAGGGAGGAAGTGAAACTTGTGATCACGTAGAGGGCGCAAGTAGAAACGATACAGACAGAGAGTTTGGTACAGGCGATGTAGTTGTAGAGTATTACAAAGATAAATGTGCTAAGTGTGGAGCTATAAGACACGACAGTCAGCTAGGTGCAGAAGATACATACCAAGAGTATGTGGACAACATGGTCGAGGTCTTTAGGGAGGTTAGGCGTGTGCTAAAGAATGACGGCACTCTATGGTTGAACTTAGGAGATTCCTATATGTCAGCATACAATACATCTCCACCGCCACAGACAGTGGGAGGACAGAGAGGTATGCCTACAAGTGTACCCGGTAACAGGAAGAAACAGACAGGTGTAAAGCACAAGGATCTAGTTGGCATTCCCTGGAGGGTAGCGCTAGCACTACAAGAAGATGGGTGGTGGTTACGGAGTGACATCATATGGAGTAAACCTAACCCCATGCCTGAATCGGTAAAGGATAGACCAACCAAATCCCATGAGTATATCTTCTTGCTAACGAAATCCCCTCACTATTACTATGATGCTGACGCAATTCGTGAGCCACATACGTGGGAGGAAAGCAAGCCAAGACCATCAGGGATGGAAAGGAACGCACAGAAGTATAGAGATAAAGTGTATGGTGGAGGAGGATCTGGTTTTGCAGGTCACAGCGGAACAAGAAAGGCAGATGGTTCTTCATTGAATCACCCGTTGGGTAAGAACAAACGTAGCGTTTGGACTGTCAATACAAAGCCATATCCTGAAGCTCACTTCGCTGTCTATCCAGAGAAACTTATAGATACATGTGTCAAAGCTGGTACATCAGAGGCAGGGGAATGTCCTGATTGTGGAAAATCTTGGGAAAGAAATATGGTAGCTGTATCCTCGCCTAAGAGAGAGACTAGAGATAACTATGTCGGAGTTATACCCGGCAGAGACAAGCCATCTCGAATGAACTCTAAGGATATGGAGGCGATAGAGAGAGTACAAGATGGATGGGAGAGAACATGTGGTCACACATCAGAGCCTATTCCTCAAATTGTATTAGATCCTTTTTCAGGTTCAGGTACAACAGGTCTTGTAGCATGTAAAAACAATCGTAACTACATAGGGATAGAGCTATCCGAAGACTATGCTCAGTTGTCAATGAGAAGATTGGCAAGTGAAGTAGGTGCGACAGAGGTACAAGCTATGCTAATAAATGCAGAGGGAGTACAAGCGGGTATGCTATAGTATGTAAAGATACCCACTAAGATATCAGTAATATTTTTTTTGATCAGTATTATTCCTTAGTGGGTATTTTTATTTATCTGTTTCTATCACTTAGAGGCGGAGGTGGATATCTTCCACAATGCACGCAAGGTACTCTCTGATATATCGTACTAGACAAGCTCGTATATCTACTGACATCTT
>CEUI01002412.1_pt1 | contig 14512 bp, 8 predicted proteins | sample 531411 | NCBI WGS metagenome assembly CEUI01 (sample SAMEA2622841, study PRJEB7988) | marine metagenome | isolation source: saline water (ENVO:00002010), including
AAAAAAAAATTCAAACGTTTGAAGAAAGTTAATACAAACATTTATTTTTAAAGAACAATGGCTCAACAGTCTACCGCACATCAAGCGTCGGTAACTATGCCCGGTGCTTCCAATAGCACTGGTGATAGAAGAGCCCTTTACTTGAAGCTGTTTAGTGGAGAGATGTTTAAAGGGTTTGAATATAATGCAATAGCCAGAGATCTTGTTATGAAGAGGACCCTAAAGAATGGGAAATCTTTACAGTTCATCTACACAGGACACACAAAAGCTGAGTTTCATACTCCAGGAAATTCTATCTTGGGTAACTCAGACGGTGCTCCTCCTGTAGCTGAGAAGACAATTACTGTTGATGATCTATTAATCAGTTCAGCATTTGTCTATGAGCTAGACGAGACTCTTGCACATTATGAATTAAGAGGAGAAATATCTAAGAAGATTGGATATGCACTTGCTCAAAAATATGATAGACTAATCTTCCGTGCCATATCTCGTGGTGCAAGAAAAGCTAGTCCAATTACTAAGGCTAACTTTGTAGAACCAGGTGGTACTCAAATTCGTGTTGGTACTACAGCTGATGCTAACGATGCATACAGTGCAACTGGTTTGGTAAACGCATTCTATGATGCTGCAGCCGCACTAGATGAGAAGGGTGTTAGTTCTGAAGGTCGTGTAGGTGTACTTAACCCACGTCAGTACTACGAACTCATCCAACAAGTAGGTGAAAACGGTCTAGTTAACAGAGACGAGCAAGGTACATCCCGTCAAAAGGGTAATGGAATTGTAGAAATCGCTGGTATCAAGGTGTTCAAATCTATGAACATACCATTCTTAGGTAGATATGGTACTGCTTATAAGCCTTCATCTGGTAACAACGATGCTTTACATACTAACGTAGAAGATCCTGGTAACACAGGTAGTTTTGTAGCTGAAGAAGTTGAAGATGCACGTAACTCTGTTACTGGTATCAACAACGAATACGGTCAGAAATCTAACTACGATAATTCTTGCGGTCTTATCTTCCAAAGAGAAGCTGCTGGAGTTGTAGAAGCAATCGGTCCTCAAGTCCAAATTACATCAGGTGATGTTTCCGTGATTTATCAGGGTGACGTTATTCTTGGTAGATTGGCTATGGGTGCTGACTATCTTAACCCAGCTGCTGCTGTTGAATTGTACGCTGGTACAGCAACTGCACCTGCTGCATTCTAATTTAATTAACAATTTAACCAACATATAGGGAGGCTTCGGTCTCCCTTTTTTTTTATTCACAAAACTTTATGGCTACCTCGACAATTGACACCGATACCGAACTATCCGCTGTGAACTCAATTCTGGGTAGCATAGGTCAATCTCCAGTAACAACTTTAAATTATGAAAACCCAGAAGTAGGTTATATTTATAATATTTTAACAGAAGTAAATAAAGATGTCCAAAATGAAGGTTGGCATTTTAACACTGAATACCATATAGCAACTCTACCTGATGCTAATAAGTATATAACTATACCTAATAATGCATTAAGATATGATATCCATGATGGATTAAAAGATAGATCTAGAGATGTTGTAATGAGAAATGGTAGGTTATATGATTTAGTAAACCACACCGATGAATTTGAAGAGACTCTCTATCTAGACTTAGTGACGCTATATGCGTTTGAAGATCTGCCTAATCCATTTCAACGTTACATAACTTACAGGGCTGCTGTAAGGGCTGCTACCCAGCTTGTATCGAATCCTCAGTTAGCTCAACTATTAAAAGAGGATGAGTTCAAAGCTAGAGCTGCATGTTTAGAATACGAATGTGACAAAGCAGATCCTTCTTATTTCGGGAATCCGCATGATAGTACCTATACGGCTTACCAACCATATAATGCACTGAGACGCTAATGGCTAGTATTACACAAACAATACCTAATTATAGTGGAGGTATATCACAACAACCTGATGAAACAAAATTTCCAGGACAAGTTGTGAAAGCAAAGAATGTATATCCTGATCTAGTTCAGGGTTTAATGAAACGTCCTGGAGGTAAATTTATTGCATCTCTTAGTGATGGTAGTAAAAATTCTGCGACAAATGGAAGATGGTTTCATTACTATAGAGATGAAAATGAACAATACATAGGTCAGATATCAACAGCTGGCGTTATAAGAATGTGGACTTGTACTGATATTTATGATACAGGTGGTGTTAAACGACATAATGCTGGGGATGAAATGAATGTTCATTACCCTGCAGGTATATCTAGTGAATCTACAGTAGCTACATATTTAACTCATACTGATGATGAAGATCTACAAACATTAACATTAAATGATTTTACTTATGTAACTAATCGTACTAAAACTGTAGCTATGTCAGGGACTACAGAAACTGCTAGACCTGCTGAAGCTTATGTAGAATTAAAAAAAGTTGCATATGCTAATCAATACGCTCTTAATCTTTTTAATGATACTAGTACTACTACTGTTAGTACAGCAACTAGAATTAAAGTTGACTTAATAAAATCTAGTAATAATTATTGTAATAGTTCTGGAGGTATGGTATCTAGAACACAACGATTAATAGACTCAACTAGATGTGATAGTGATGCTGGTGATGGTAATGATGCTTGGTCTCCGAATGTAGCGACAAGGATTTTTTCTATTTCAGATGGTGCTAGTGTAATTGATTCACCAGCTATATCTGGATCCCATACTTATACTATTGATGTAAAAGATAGTGGTGGTTCATCCGTTAATAGAGGTGCTGACTTATATTTTAGGATTGCAACCATAGGACAATCAGTACCTTATACAACTGGTAGTGCTGGTAGCCAAACAACAGAATATCAAACTCGATATACTACTACATTTGATATGTTATATGGTGGTACAGGTTGGCAACAAGGTGATTACTTTCATGTATGGATGAGAGATGCTTATTATAAAGTAACTATAGAAGAAATTAGTACAGGTGCAGTTCAAGCTAATCTTGGATTAATAAGACCTACACCTACTTCCTTTGATACAAAAACAACTGTTACAGCTGAAAGTATTTTAAGTGATTTATATACAGACATAATTGCTACTAGTGAATTTACTTCATCTGAAGTACAGATTATAGGTAATGGTATTTATATTACTAATGGTTCAGCTTTTAACGTTACCTCCCCTACAAGTGAATTACTTAATGTTATAACTTCTGAATGTAATTCTATTGAAGATTTACCTACTCAATGTAAACATGGGTATGTAGTTTTAGTTAAAAATAGTTTAGCAACAGAAGATGATTATTATGTAAAATTCTTTGGAGAGAATGGTAAGGATGGTCCTGGAGTATGGGAAGAGTGTGCAGCTCCTGGACGTACTACAACATTTTCTTCTAGTACAATGCCTTTACAGATTAAACGTAATTTTGTAAGTAATGCTGTAAGGTTTGATGTAGATCATATTGATTGGGATCCTTGTCTTGTAGGTAACACTACTACTGTACCTGAACCTTCTTTTGTAGGGCAAACAATAAACAAGATGGTCTTCTTTAGAAATAGAATGGTAATACTCAGTGATGAGAATGTTATCATGTCACAACCTGGAGACTTTTTTAATTTCTGGCCTAGATCTGCTATTACATTTACTTCTACAGACGTTATAGATTTATCTTGTAGTTCTGAATATCCAGCTATAGTATATGATGCTATTCAAGTTAACTCTGGTTTAGTTATATTTACTAAGAATCAACAGTTTATGTTGACTACTGACTCAGATGTTTTAAGTCCACAAACTGCTAAAATAAATGCTTTATCAAATTATAACTTTAATCATAAAACTAATCCAATAAACTTAGGTACTACCATAGCTTTCCTTGATAATGCTGGTAAACATTCACGTTTATGGGAAGTTGCTAAAATTTTACGAGAGGGTGAACCTATTGTAATAGATCAAAGTAAAGTTGTCAGTAAATTATTTGATAAGGATTTAGAATTGGTATCTAACTCTAGAGAGAATGGTGTAATTTTCTTTAGTAAAAAGAATTCTAAAACTTTATATGGTTATAAATACTTTAATGCTAGTGATAAACGTTTACAACAAGCGTGGTTTACATGGGAATTAATGGGTGAATTACAACACCATGCAGTGTTAGATGATTCGTTATATGTAGTTGTTAGAAATGGTGGTAAGGATGTACTGCAAAAGTTTGCTTTAAAAGCTAAGAATGATGATGAGCATGAAATAACAGATAATATGAATACAGTATCTGATACTACAGATGATGTAACATATAGAATTCATTTAGATAATAGTTATGCTGTTGCTTCATCTTCTTTAACTTATGATGCTACTAATGATTGGACTAAATTTAATTTACCAACAGGGTTTAATAATACCTCAGGACAATTATCAGTATTTGTAGTACCAAGCTCTACTGATTTAACATTTCAAGGACGCTCAGAGAATGTATCAACATTTGTAGAAAGTGGAGTCACTAAAGTTAAACTACCAGGTAACTGGAAAACTTATGATCCTCAATATGTAGAAGATGGTAATACAAGTGATGATGTTACACCAGCTAATAATATAATACTTGGATATCAATTTGATATGGAAATACAATTCCCTACCATATATTATACACAACAATCTGGAAATCAATATACATCTTTATTAAATGGGTCTTTAATTATACATAGGGTTAAACTTAATTTAGGTATTAATGGTATGTATACGACTACTCTAGAAAGAATAGGTAAACCAGATTACACTGAAACATGGGAACCTACTTTAGCTAACCAATATGGAGCTAACAGAGTACAAGTAAATGAATCTCGAACCCAAGTTATACCTACTTATGAAAAAAATAAGAACTTAACTTTAACATTAAAATCCACACACCCTACACCCGCTACATTAAATTCAATGACATGGGAAGGGTCTTATTCAGATCAAAACTATCGTCTTGTCTAAAATTTTAATCCTCCCAATCACAATGGAGGCTGCCAAAGAGGTGGCCTCTAATCTATTACCAGCTGACCGAAGAGAGGTCGAAGAAGGTCATGGTCTAGATCCCACAGAAGCATTGGTTGATGCTGTTCAGAAACCCTCCTGCATATACTTCGTAATGCCTAACGGCAAGACTGCTGGTATGGCTGGAGTAGATCCAGGAGGACGAATCTGGATGTTATGCACACCCGTAATATATGATTACCCTCTATCTTTTGCTCGAGAAGCAAAGCGTTTTGTAGAACGTAGAGAAGAAAAACTGCTGTGGAACATTGTTGATAAACGCAATAAAGTCCATTTAAAACTACTTAAATTCCTTGGGTTCAAGTTTTTAAGAGAAATAAAATATGGACCTAATAACTTATCCTTTATAGAGTTTTGCCGTGTGTTTAGGAGATGAAGCAAGAGCCGCTAATGAAGCAGCTAGACGTAAGTACAAGTATCAACTTGAAAAACGTGAACGAGAATGGATGCAAACCCTTAGTTTAACTAGGGCTGAGCATGTACAACATGAAGAATTAGTTGATGCTAGTAACTTAGGATTAGCTAATGTATATACACAAATACAAGAACAACAAGGTCAGTTAATTGACCAGATGTTTGTTCAAAGTCAAGAAGATTGGAAGTCCTTTCTTGGGAATAGTAAATTTTCTGATATGAAAGCAGCTGGTAGATTAGGTAGATCTACTGAAAGAATAGGTGCTATTGAGTTAGGTCAATACCTTAAAAAAGGTAATGATATGGCTAATCAATTAACCAAAGCTAATCAACAATTAAGCAGACAAGGAGCTGAAGCTGCATCACAAACTCGTGCCCAACAAATGCAATCATTTACTAATGTAGCCTTCCAGAAATTCCCTGATATGGCACCGCCACAACCTGTTATGAGAAATGTAGGAAAAGCTATGTTTATGGATGCCTTGAAAATAGGAAGTGATATTGCCAGTATAGCTATGCCATTTGCTAACTAATTATGACATTAAAACAACCATTACAACCTACCCCTTGGGCTAATGCCTTAGAGAAAATCTATGCTAGGCAAACTAGACAAAACGAAAATGAGCTGGCACAAAAAATTGCAAATGAAGATGAAAAGCTTAAAGTACAACAAGAAGAATCTCCATTAAAAGTACTTGAAGGTTTAAAGAATTTTTCAACTTCAATAAACGCTCTTAGCAAAAGTCTTGACGCAGCAAAAACAAAGAAAGAAGAAGGAGTTTTACTAGCTAATCAGCTTAGATTTAGACGAGAAAATCCAAATCAAGATTTATTAAAAGAAGGAATTGAATTCAGACGAAATAAGAATAATCTTGAAACAGATAAAACAAATTTAGTTGAAAGAGTTAAAACTGCTATTGCTAAGAAGGAGATTTCAGAAGAAATAGGTCTAGCTATTATAAATAATCATGGTAGTGTAATTCTTGAAGCCGCTCAATTATTAGCATATGAAAGATTAGATAACTCTATCTATAATATAAATAAAAAATTAAATAGTGAAGGTAGTGGGGAGTTCCAAACAGAATTCGATAAGGCTAGACGAGATGGTACAGTAAAAGAATTTTATGAAAAATATCTCTATACTGATCTAGTTAATTTAAACTTACCTAAACCATTCTTTGAGCAAAAACTTGCTAAAAGAATAGATAAATATACCAGTACAAAAGGTGTATTATCTAGTATAAACTATAAAGAGACTTATGTTACTGCAAAAAGTATCGAATTTGATAAACATTTAACAACAGCACTTGAATCTCAGAACGCAGGTGAGGTATCAAGACTTATTTCAAACCAAATAGAAGAGGAAGGTAAGGATAACGTAGTATTAAGAATCACAAGATTAATAAAAGCTCGAGAAATGGGTGAAGCTGAATTGGAAGATATTTTAGCTAACCTTGCTAAACATAGAGGTGGAGTAGAACTTACACCGAAAATGAAAAAAGAAGACGAAGAAAAAGATATAAATGACCAGAAATATGCAAATTATGAAGTAGGTGATAAAGTTGGTAAATTAAGCTTACTATTTAATAAGGACGATAAAGAAAAAATAAAGCGAGCTTTTATTGATGTTGCTAAAGAAGATTTTGATAATTTAAAAAATACTATAGAAAATCAAATAATTTCAGCAAGAGTAAATCCTAACTTATCTACAACCGAAAAAGATAATCTCATATCTACAGCCGAGAATAACGGATTAAATGATAGTAATAGTGCTGTATTAAAATCATTTAGAGGTATCAGTACAACCGATAATCCACGAGATCGTGCTGCTGTAATACAAAGTTTTAGCTCTTATATAAACGGACTCAGTATGGGGAGCATGCATCATAGAAAGGATGAAATAACAAAAATAGGAGATTCTGCTTTAAACAAACAACTTAATGCTATCGTAGAAAAAGAAACGAATTATTTTAACGCAGTAGGTTTAGAAACAACCTTTAAGAATCAGAGGACGGTAATTAGAAAAGAGGCAGCTAGTTTTAATAAAAAGAAAACTTTAGCTATAGGTGAAACATTAGATAATAAAACTGAAGATATGATTAAATTTATGGCTAAGAGACGTAATTGGGAACATATAAATATACTTAATGCTAATCCTGATATGTCTGCAGACCAGGTATATACTCTTGCTGAAGCAAATTTTAATAAATGGAGAGAAGGTTTAGGTTGGAATAATGTAGGTGGCAATGGTATACTTGCACCTACTCGTGATGGTGAATTTAACAATTGGAAAACACATTCAACACTACAAGCACAGACTGCTTTTCGAGATCAAGTTATAGCAGCAGACCTTAAAAAAAATAATGATACTATTAATTCTAAAACTTTAAAACAATGGAGAGAAAAAGTTGTTACGGCTGAACAAAAACAAGGCTATCAACCTAACTTCAATGGACGAAATTGGAAGGAAAATCTACTTTTAACAGCAAATTCAGTAACAGATCCAGCTGATATTTTTCGTGCCCTTACAGATCCAAGAGGAATAACATATAGTAACGAAATTGCTGTTAAAGCCAGGTTTTTAGGTATTCATCCAGCTGAATTGTTATATCTCCAAGCAAATGCTTTAGTTAATAGTAACGATCCAGATATACAATCCATGATTAAAGATACTGGTTTAAAAGAAAAGTTACCTTTATTGAAAGCTGAAAAGGAAAAAGCTATTAATTTTAGAGATGCTATTGTAAAATCAGGTCATCAGGATCTTTTATATGTATGGGAACATATAGGTTTAGAAAATGCTTCCCCTGCTCAATTAAACCGTTTTATAAAGTATTTAGAAGGAGATAAGAACGCTTTACAACAATCAACTCGAGAAGAACAAATACCTAATGCAGCAGTACCAAATCAAGGTATTATTGAAGAAACTGCAAAATTAAATGAAGAAAGATTACAACGAATTTCTAATTTAAGTAATGCAGAAACCCTAAACAAAAGGAAAAATGCTGCGATGAAAGTTAGAACCGCATCGGATAGGGAAAACAAAAGAGATGATCCTAGATTTGAAGCTGCTTTTAAAAAAGCAAAAGAAAGTTTTCCATCGCTAAAACGATCAAATATGGTGTGGGATGAAACTAACAATTGGTGGACAATTAAACGAATACCTACAAATTAATTATGGATGAATTTGGATTAGAAGATTTATCTTATGATGAAATACAAAACAGATTAAATGATCTTCAAAACAATACTGGTGAATTAGATTCTGAATTATCTACGGATATTCCAATACAATCTGATTCGTCAGTAACTCCTGAGGGAGTAAACAAATTTGAGGGTATGACCCTTAAAGAAAAAGTTAATGCTGCTGAACCTGGTGAATTAATACCAGGTGTTGGTCGAATGCCAAGAGAAGGTGTTGGTGGTTTTGTAACAGATGTAGCACAATCTACTGGAGAAAGTTTAGCACCAGCAGTAGGTGTCTTAGATACGATAACTGATGTTGTCAACATGGTTACTCCTAAAGGTATACCAAATATACCTAAGATACCTGACTATGAAGCTAAATCAGTACAAGCTGTTAGAAATATATCTGGACTTGCAATACCATCTCTTGGTCTTAGAAGTCTAGCGATACAAGGTGCATCAAAAATACACGCTGCAGGTCAAGCAGCACCATGGTTACAAACACTAGGAAATTCTAAATCTTTTTCTTACTTTGCTAAATTTGGTATTGATGTAGGTACTGGTGGTTTTGTAGATTATGCTGCAGAACAAAATCAAAAAGATGATAACTTATTAGGTACTTTAAAAGCTTATTGGCCTAAAACATTTCAATGGATACCTGAAAGTATAGCAACAAATGCTGATGATACAGCTGGAGAAAAACGTTCTAAAAATGTACTAGAAGGTGCTGTATTTAATGTACTATCTAGTATCATTGAAGGTGCTGCTTATCTTACAAAAGCTGGTAAAAGTATTAAAAAAACTTCTCAATTTATACCAATTAAGGAAGGAGGCAATAAAAATATAGACACTCTTACTAAAGATGAATTTACCGATATTCAATTTTCTGATAATCCTATAGAAGATAATGTTCTTAGAGGTTATGCTAGAAAAGAAAAGGAATTAAATTTATTAAATGAATACTATGTCAGTAGGGGTGAAGCTCCAGTTGATAGTAACTTATATGATGAAGGTGAACTTTTAGTACGAACTAAAGATCCAGATGGAATTTTAGGTGCTGCCGCAGATGCTGCACAAATTCAAAATAATTTAGATTCTAGTTGGGGTAGGATAGGTAATATCATCCATGAAGCTACTAGAAAAGAAGGGATTGAATTAGAAAATTTATCTAAGCGTACATTAGTTTCTGAACTCACACAACAACTAAAGGAAGGTGGTCCGTATAGTAAACGCTTAAGATCTAATAAATTAATATCTGCTAAAATGATGGATGATGCTGGTAAAAAATTAGCAGCTACATTATTACATCCTAGAGTATCACCTGATGAAATAATAGGATTACTAGATGAGTTTAAAAGGTCTGTAGAAGGATCTGCGGTAAGAATTGTAGGTAAAAAAGGTATCTCAAAAGCTATTAAACAACTACAAACACAGATGTTAGATTTAGATACTCAAAAAGCTAGAGCATATTTAGCTACATCTGAAGCTGGTCAAGTAGCTGATTTTTCTGAAGGTGCTAGGTATATGGAAGGCGGTGCTTCTGTAAATAGAACTATAGATTTAATGGCAGATCGTTTAGAAGTATTGATGGTAGAAAAAGGACTTGCTAATTTTGAAGTAGGTTCAATGATATCTAATATGAATGCTTGGAAAAAAGCAGTTGAAACAGGTGATAAGGAAATCATCAATTCTGCAGCTGATACTATATTAGATTCGCAAAGTGCTAAATTAACCGAAATTATACCTAACGTTAAAGAATGGACTAGTACTATCAAAGCTGTTGCTAGAGAAAATCCTGAATTCCTTAGACCATTACTATTGGCTAATGAATTTACTGATGGTAATGTAGATACACTTTGGAAGTTACATAATTGGGCAGCTGAAAATCTAGCTACATTTAAAAAAGCTATATATGATGGTAATCCCGAAGTACCTTCTATAGTTAATAAAGCTATGTGGAGTAATATATTTAACTCTGCATTATCTGCTTTAGCAACACCTGTTAATGCTGGTGTAGGTAACTTAACTGGTTTAATGGGTAGAGGTTTAGCTACTGTTACTGGAGCTGTAGTACAAGGTGATCTAGCAAGAGCAAAGAGAGCTATGGTTGCTCATTTTGCTTTAGATGATACTTTACAAAAAGCTACAGATCATATGAGATTAGTCTTTAGAAAAGCTTCTAACAACCCAACTGAAGTTAGTTATATGATGCGTGGTGATATTGCTAGACATGAAGAACAAGGTTTAGATATATTAAGATCATGGGCATATGCAGCATCTGAAAATGGAGAAGATGGTGGTTTAATGATGCTTAGTGTTTTTGAAGATTTAGATGCACTATCTAAAGATCCTGTTCTTAGATTTGGTGGTAATGCTATGACCGCATTAGATGGTTTTTCTAAATCCGTAGTAGCTAATACAGAAGCTAAGTACACAGCATTTAATAAACTTGCTCAATCAGGTGAAGAAATTACAGAGGAAAGCTTCAAGAAAGCAGTTAACGAAGTTTATGAAAGTTGGTTTGATGGTAATGATATGCTTAAAAATGAAGCTGTAGATAAAATTACACAGGAAATAGCTTTAAATGCTGATTCTCCTGTTGTTGAAGGGATGAATAATTTTATTAAACGTTTCCCTGCAGCTCGTACATTCATATGGTTCCCTAGAACTACTGCTAACGTTATTGATACTTTTGGTAAATGGAGTCCAGCTGGTATATTATCTGCTGATTATCAGAAGATGTGGGGTCCATTAGGTATGAAAAAAATAGATCAATTTTCCATGGATGAAATTACTGAGATTTTACAAAGCAAAGGTAAACCAGTAGATGAGTTTGCTATGGAAACTTTTGAAATGCTTAGAGCTGAAATTAAAGGTAAAGCAGCTTTAGGTAGTCTTATGGTTACTATGGCAGGATTTGCAGCTGTTGGTGATAGATGTACAGGTAATGGTCATTATGATAAAGCTGTTCAAAGACAAAGAGTAAGAAGTGGTTGGAAACCTAAATCATGCAAAGTACCAGGTACTGATAAACAAGTTAGTTATGAATGGATGGGTCCAATAGGTGATTGGTTATCCCTAACTATTGATGTTGTAGATAACTTTGATAGTTTAAGTACTGCTATGCAAGAAGATTTATATAATAAACTAACCTTTGTTTTAGGTGCAGCTATTACTAATAGATCAGTGCTATCTCAATTAGAACCTATGTATGATGTATTACAAGGTAATGGTGCTGCAGCTTCGAGATTTTTAACTAGTTTTGGTAATAACTTAGTACCTTTAGGTAGCTTAAGAAATGAATTAGGTAAAATCATGTATCCTCAGTTACGTCAAATACGTTCTGAGTTAGATCAAAATTTAAGAAATCGTAATGCGTGGTTAGATGCATTTGATCCTGAACGTGCTTTACCTTCTGTTGTTGATCCTATAGATGGTCAGGAAATAGGTAAAGAAGATAATTGGTTCCTTAGAGTCTGGAATAGAGGTCCAATGAAAGTAACTTCTAAACCATCTAAAGAACGTCAGTTTTTAATTGATATTGAATTTAATAGCAACCCTATGATGAGAACTAGTCAAAGAGGTGTAGTTTTACAAAACCATGAGATTACTGCTATTAATACTGTAATGGGAGAACAAGGTATTTATAAAAAACGTATCAATGAAATAATGCAAAGAGCAAATAGATTAACTTACACTTCGCCTGATGGTACAATATATAAAGGATTTCAAAATATTATCCAAGCTCAACGTAGAGGATTTATACCTTCAGATGTTTTAGATAGTGGGAAATATGCTGATATATTTTCTGATTTAAAAACAGCTTATGCTCAATGCAAACGTCTTGCAGAGGATTCATTACCAGAACCTATCTTATCAGGTATAAGAGATCGTGAATATGAAAAGAAAATGAATACTCTAGATCAAAGATCAGGTAACTTAAATCAACTATATGAAGATGCTGGTTTACAAAAAACTCTCGACATAGCTAAATGACTTATTCAACAGAAAATAGCCATACTCAGACGGTATCAGGTAACAGAGATTTTACTGTTACCTTTCCATTTCTTGCTACCACTGATTTGAAAGTACAATTAAATGGTACTACTAAGTCTTTAACTAGTGATTATACTATTGTTCAATCAGGGGCTAATACCGTTATTAATTTTAATACAGCTCCTGCTGTTAATGATACTATACGTATTTTTAGAGATACAAATATAGATGCTATAGAAGCTACATATACAGCTGGTAGTGCTATTAGAGCTGGTGATCTGAATACTAATAATACCCAATTATTATACGCAGCACAAGAATTTGGAACATTAAAAACTGATAATTCTGTATCATTTTCTTTAGGTAATAAAGGAGATATACAAGTTAACAGTTCCAGTGATTGGTCTATTAAGACTGATGCTATTGAAAACTCTATGATGGCTAACAATAGTGTTGGTACAAATGAATTAATTACTGATAGTGTTACGCAAGAGAAGATGGCTGATAATGCTATCTTAACTGCAGCTATAGAAGATAATCAAATAACTAATGCATTAATGGCTGATAATTCAGTCGGTACTGCAGAATTAGTTAACAATGCTGTAACGAGAGATAAAGTAACTCCAGGAGGATTTAACCCAATTGGTACTGTTATTTGGTATGCTGGATCTTCAGCTCCTGCAGGATATTTAAAATGTAATGGTGATGCAATTGCTAATGGTAGTGGTACTACACAAAGTATAACAGCTGATTTCTCAGCTTTATATGCTATAGTAGGAGCTAATCTACCAGATTTAAGAGGAGAATTTGTTAGAGCTTGGGATGATGGTAAAGGTACTGATAGTGGAAGATCTATTAGAAGTACACAAACAGATCAAAATAAACAACATAACCATACTGCTACATCTAGTTCTGCAGTAACAGACCCAGGACATACTCACACTTGGAGTAGACAAGACGAATCACTTAACGCAGGTTATCGTCCTTGGCCAGCAGGTAATAATGACGTAGCAGAAGCTGTGGTAAGTACTGGATCAAATACAACAGGTATATCAGTAGCAACTACAACAACAACAGCAAACGAAGGTGGAGAATCAAGACCAAGAAACGTGGCTCTTTTAGCCTGTATTAAATACAATTAAACATGGCCGTAACAACTGAACATTTTTATAGCGGGAATAATTCCACCACTACTTTCGCTTATACATTTCCATATTATCAGACCTCTGATATTAAAGTAAAAGTCGGGGGCACTTTAAAAACTGAATCAACACATTATAATGTTACTGGTACCAATATCGTTTTCACTGGTGGAAACGTACCACCAACTGGTACTAATAACATCCATATTTATAGAGATACTGATGTAGACACATCCAAAGCAACATTTGCTGCAGGATCATCTATCAGAGCAACGGATTTAAATAATAATAATTTACAACTACTTTACCATGCACAAGAACACGATAATGTAATCCAAACTGGAGAACTTGCAGATGCTGAAGGTAAAGGACAAATAGTTAATGCTAATATTTCTGCAACAGCTGCAGTTGCTGGTAGTAAAATATCACCAGATTTTGGGTCTCAAGCTGTCGCAACAACAGGTACATTAGCAGCGGGAGCCACTACTGTTACTGGAAACATTGTTGTTTCAGGTACTGTAGATGGTAGAGATGTAGCAGCAGATGGTACTAAATTAGATGGTATTGAAGCAAGTGCAACAGGAGATCAAACCAATGCTGAGATTAGAGCTGCGGTTGAAGCTGCTACTGATTCAAATGTATTTACAGATGCAGATCATAGTAAACTTAATGCAATTGAAGCATCGGCTACAGCAGATCAAACAGGTGCTGAAATTAAATCAGCCTATGAAGGTGAATCAAATACTAATGCATATACCGATGCTGAAAAGAC
>CEUI01029058.1_pt1 | contig 14509 bp, 15 predicted proteins | sample 531411 | NCBI WGS metagenome assembly CEUI01 (sample SAMEA2622841, study PRJEB7988) | marine metagenome | isolation source: saline water (ENVO:00002010), including
CAGACTAGTTTTAGAAGGGTTGTTTGGTAAAGTTAAAAAAGTAACTACAACCAAAGAACTGATAGACAAGGATACACTTGCTAACTTAAAAATTAAGTGTATAGTTTTAAAACATAAAGAAGAAGACTGTAAGGAAGTAAAAGACCTAAAGTATAGTGATGAAATACAGTACATAGTATCCCACAAGACACGGAATGACTTTATTTCAAGACTTTGTGACAAACTCACAGGTAATACACTATGTTTGTATCAACTAGTCGAAAAACACGGCTTAGTCTTATATAATCTTATGAAAGACTTCGATAGAAAAGTTTTTTTCATTCACGGTGGAGTGGATACAGAAGACAGGGAGGACATTCGTGCAATCACAGAAAAAGAAAGTAACGCAATCATTGTCGCGTCGTATGGCACATTTTCTACTGGTATTAACATTAGGAACTTGCATAATATCGTGTTCTCATCTCCGTCTAAATCTAAAATACGAGTGTTACAGAGCATCGGACGCGGCCTGCGGAAACCAGATAGAGGCGACATACACACAACCCTTTTAGATATAGCAGATGATTTCACATATAAAGATAGAAAGAATTTTACGCTTAATCACTTTCTAGAAAGAATAAATATTTACAACGAGGAACAATTCGATTATCAGATAGATAAGATAAGGATATGAATGAGAATACAACAAAAATAATAAAACTTGCAAACGGTGAAGATATCGTTTGTACTTGTATGGAAAGTCGTAATGTTGACCAGAAAGACAACAAGTTACTTGTTATATCCCCACTTAAAATGGAGATACGAAATAAAGTAACAAGAAAAGGTGTTGTCGAGGCCCTCACGTTATCTAGATGGTTACAACCATTTTCTGAGGAAGACACATTCGAATTAGAGAAATCAAATATAGTTACAATAACAGACGCATCCTACGCGTTAGGTAACTATTATAAGTTTATGTTAGATTCTATTACTTCTGTTGGAAGTGATGAGTTAGGTAGTGATAACGTAAGACTTCAGGCGAATATACCCAATGATGAAGATGATAGTCAAGAGATGGCAGATGATGAAGTAAGAAAACTATTTAATGAGTATATTGAAAAGATACAAGGAGCAACTAAAGACTTAGAACCTAAAGAAGATGTATCAGAAGAAGATTTAGATACCATGATATCTAATAGTGATACTAAACATTAATCTCTTTAGAGTATATAATATTACCCTGGTGGAGACAAAGCTATTATACCTTCTAAAACAGATATTGTCAAGGTAAATATGCAAAAAAAGCAAAAAAAATATTTGATTAAAAACATAGGTATTTCTTGACATATTATGTGTAACCTAGTACCATGCTAACATGTCTAAAACTAAAAAGAAAACAGCACACTATGTAGATAACGCTAAGTTTCTACAGGCTATGAAAGATTGGAAAGATTCCTGTAAAGACGCAGAGGAAATGGGTGAAGAAAAACCACCTGTTACTAATTACATAGGAGAGTGTTTTTTAAAGATTGCAAATGGACTATCTTATAGACCTAACTTTATTAATTACACCTATCGTTCTGAGATGGTATCTGATGGTATAGAAAATTGTTTACAGTATATACATAACTTTGACCCAGATAAATCTAAGAATCCTTTTGCATACTTTACACAGATTATATACTATGCATTTTTAAGAAGAATACATAAAGAGAAAAAACAAACTCATATCAAAAATCAAATGATAGAGAAACAACAGTATGAGACATATACTACAAATGAGGGTGATGATACAGTTTATGATATAAGAGGATTCGACCCAGATGTGATGTTACCTGATGAAGATGTTTACAAACCTAAGAAAAAATCGCAGTCGAACCTACCCGAAGGCCTAGAGGAGTTTATGGCGGAACAGAATGAAGATAGCACTGATTACTGATACTCATTTCGGTGCAAGAAATGATAATGTAAATTTTAATGAATACTTCTATCAATTTTATGAGGGAGTATTTTTTCCATATTTACAGCAGAATAATATTAAAACATGCATACACTTAGGTGATGTTTTTGATAGGCGTAAGTATGTATCATACAGAACTGCAAAAGATTTTAGAGAAAGATTTATATTACCTTTTCAACATCTAGAAATAGATTTACATCTACTAGTTGGTAATCATGATATCTATTTTAAAAATACTAGTCAAGTAAACTCTCTAAATGAGTTGATAGGAAATAGACACAAAAATATACACATCTATGAGGACGCAACAGAGGTGGAGTTTGATGGTCTACCTATACTACTTATGCCGTGGATTAATCAGGCAAATGAATTATACGCAGAGGGCATGATAGATGAAACTAGGGCTGATGTATGTATGGGTCATCTAGAAATAAATGGTTTTCAAATGAACAAGAATGTTATGGTATCACAAGGTGGTCGTGAAAAAGAATTCTTTAGAAAGTTTGATACAGTTATGAGTGGTCATTTTCATCATAAATCAGATGATGGTCAGATATATTATCTCGGCACACCCTATGAATTATATTGGAATGATTGGGAAGACCCAAAAGGTTTTCACATATATGATACAGAAACTAAAACACTAGAAAGAATTGTAAATCCATATACCATATATGAGAAGATATATTATGATGATACAAAAGAAAATTATCTAGAACATGATACATCAAAGTATCAAAATAAATATGTAAAATTAGTTGTAGTAAATAAAAAAGATTTATATCAGTTTGACCAGTTTCTAGATAAACTATATCAGGCGGATGCTTTTGATATAAAAATTGTAGAGGACTTTTCAGACTTAGATGCAAGTACAGTATCAGATGATATCGTAAATAATACTGAGGATACTGTAACCCTATTAAACAAATACATTGATGACCTATCTATAGATTTAAGTAAAGATAGATTAAAAGACCAAATGAGGTCTTTATATGTAGAGGCACAAGACCTAGACTTAGAATGATACACTTTGAAAAAGTTCGTTGGAAAAATTTTCTTTCAACGGGTAACCAATTTACAGAAATAGAATTAGACCGAAATGATACAACACTCATTATCGGTGAAAATGGTGCAGGTAAATCTACCGTTCTTGACGCATTATGTTTTGGTTTATTTGGAAAGCCATTTAGAACAATTAGTAAATCACAATTAATTAATACAGTAAATGCTATGGAGACTGTTGTTGAAGTAGAGTTTCGTATCGCAAGTCGTAGATATAAAATTATTCGTGGTATCAAACCAAACATTTTTGAGATATGGCAAAATGATAGAATGTTAAATCAAGAGGCCAACAGTCGTGATTACCAAAAGATTTTAGAACAACAGATATTAAAGTTAAACTTTCGTTCATTTACACAAGTTGTTATATTAGGTAGTTCTACATTTGTACCATTTATGCAGTTGAAAGCTAGATTTAGGAGAGAGGTTGTTGAAGACTTATTAGATATAAAAATATTTTCCATGATGAATGTATTACTTAAACAAAGACTAAAAGATTTAGTTGGTGAGTTACAGGAGATAGAATATCAATATAAATTATCTGGTGAAAAGATAATCATGCAGGAGGCGTATATTGAAGACATCAAAAAGAATAAAGATGTAATCGTAAAAGAAAAAGAAAATGATTATGAACATAATGCAAAACAGTTAGATGAAAAAGTAAATGAGAAAAAATATCTAGAAGAAGTAAACAAAGGATTATATGAATCTGTAACAGACCAGATTGACATGGAATCTAAAGATATAAAATTAAAAGACCTTCGTTCCACACTCACAGAAAAAGTAAAAGAGAAACAAAAAATGATTGACTTTCTAAGAGATAATGAAGACTGCCCTGCTTGTGAACAGCATATAGATGGTGAATTTAAAAATCAAATGATTATGGTAAAAACTAGTGAGGTTCAAGTTTTAGATGCTGGTTTATTAAAGATGAGAGATGAATTAGGAAAGATAGAAAACAGATTAAATGCAATCAAAGGTATTACTAGTGATATACAAACTAACTCTATACAGATTGCACAGTTAAATACATCTATACAAGAATTAGAAAAATGGAATGTAAAAATAGATAATGAAATAAAAGATTTAGAAAAGAGTGCATTGAGTAATGAGGATGAGGAAAAACTAAGAACACTTAAAAATGAATTTGATGGTATAGAAAAACAAAGAAAAGAATTAAAAGAGGAAAAGGTTTATAAAGAGGCATCTAAGGCCATGTTACAGGATACAGGTATCAAGACAAAAATTATTAAACAATATTTACCTATTATGAATCAGTTGATTAATAAGTATTTAGCGTCTATGGAATTTTATGTAAACTTTAGTCTTGATGAGAGTTTTGAAGAAACAATAAAATCTAGATTTCGTGATAACTTTAATTATGAATCATTTAGTGAGGGTGAGAAGATGAGAATAGATTTGGCACTATTGTTCACATGGAGAGCCATAGCAAAAATGAAAAATAGTACAAATACTAATTTACTAATATTGGATGAGATATTTGATAGTTCACTAGATAGTGCTGGAACAGATGAGTTTCTAAAAATATTAAATACTTTAGAAGGTGAAAATGTATTTGTTATAAGTCATAAACAAGATGTATTAGTAGATAAGTTTAAAAATACACTTAAATTTGAAAAGAATAAAAACTTTAGTAAGATGGTATCGGCATGAGTAAGATTATAGAGTTAGATGAAGTTAAGAAGAACAAAAAAATAAGAGAAAAACTAGCTACAGAAAAACAAGAGATAGAATTAGAGATTCACATACTACAAAAAAAGTTAGAAGTGATACAAGGATTTCTAGATGGTACTCTAAGTGCATCAGATGATTGGCACAATAAACCGCCTATGGCTTCAGATGAGCTCAAAAATATATATGAGTTATTCATGAAAAGTGATTATTGGAAAAAGGATGATGATTAGAATTATATTAATAGTTATTACAATTTTTTACTCATCAATAATTTTTGGTGATGTAGTAAAAGAAGGTAAGAAACTAACATTCGATAGAAAAAAAGGTAATTGTCTTGCATGTCATATGATTGATGATGGTGAGTTGGCAGGTAATATAGGCCCACCACTTATTGCAATGAAAGCAAGATTCCCTGATAGAGAAGTGTTGTTTCAAAAAATATGGGACCCCACACAAGGTGACCCAAATACTTTCATGCCACCATTCGGTAAACATGGTGCATTAACTGTTGATGAAATAAATAAAATTATGGAATATCTTTATACACTATGAGTGAGATTTCAAGATTAATAGAACCAAATAATCCTGTTCTCAGAGTTCGTTTAAATGAAGTAACTGAGAAATGTGATAGAGAAAAAATTAAACAAGATTTAATAGATTCTATGCAACACTATAAAGGTATAGGTTTGTCCGCCAATCAGATAGGTGTTATGGAGAGAGTTTTTATCATGTATGAGAATGTAGAGGAGAGAAAAATTATAGCTTGTTTCAATCCTAAAATAGTAGGTATATCAAAAGAAGAAATATCTATGGATGAAGGTTGTCTATCATACCCAGGTATCTGGTTAAAAATTAAAAGGCCTTATGCAATCAAAGTTGAGTTCGAAGATGAGACAGGAAAAAAACATGAGAGAGAATTCAGAGATTTACAATCTAGAATATTTCAACATGAATATGACCACATGGAAGGCACAGATTTTACCAGACTTGCAAGTCCTTTAAAACTAGAAAGGGCAATCAAGAAACTCAATAAGAAGTTGAAACAATACAGAAAGTCCAAATGAGAATCATTCTCAAATAGGAATCATTCTCATTTAGAATCAATAAGTCATTGATTTTACTCAATAAATATCACAAAAAACTTAAAAACCCTATATAAATCAATAACATATAACCCTTGACAAAACTTGTGCGACCTGTCATACTGGCTGTGTAATCAAAATTGAGAGAGATTATGAGAAAACAAAACAAAATACAATTAGAAGATATCAAGGATAAATCTACTTTAGTTAAATTATTGGCTGAGGAAGATTTGACTGTATCTTATAAGAAAGTTCCTACTGCTCATTTTGATTTGAACACTAGAGAAGTGGTTCTTCCTATATGGAAAGATAAATCAGAATCAGTTATGGATATGATGTCACTTCATGAAGTGGGTCACGCTTTATATACACCTTTAGATTTAGTGAAAAAAGGTCATGATAAAAAAGTTAAACATTCATTCTTGAATGTATTAGAAGATGTAAGAATTGAAAAGATGATTCAAGATAAGTATCTTGGTTCAAAAAATATATTTAAAAAAGCGTATGATGAATTATTAGAGAAAGACTTTTTCAATATTCAAGGAAAAGATTTATCTAAACTTAATCTCATTGATAGAATTAATATGCACTATAAACATGTGCCAGATGTTCCATTTGAGGATAATGAGTTAGAGTGGGTTGATAAAGCCAACAAAACTAAAACTGTAGATGATGTTTTAAATCTTGCAGTTGAGTTACAAGCTTGGATGAAAGAAAATCAAAAAGATATTACTGATGAGATGTTTAATATTGATTTAGAATCATCACCTATTAATGATGGTGAAAATGATGGTGATGATAAATCTGATGAACAAAACTCTGGTGAGGATTCTACAGAAGGTACAGATTCAAAAGATGTATCAGAAGATGATACCACTGATGATGATTCTGATGGTAATTCAGAAGGTGAATCAAAAAGTGATTCTGAAAAAATGAAAGAAGCACTTGATGAGTTAGAAAAAACTCTTAGAAAAGGTGCCGATGGTGATGAAGATTTTGAGGGTATAGAATCAGTTACTCAAGGTAACTTTATGAAGTCACAAGAAAATGCTGTTGATAACGATGCAGAAGAAATTGAACATGTCAATATTCCTAAGATTAATATTAAAGAAGCAATCGTTGATTATAAAACAGTAAATTCAGAATTGACATCATTCTATGATTTTAAGTGTAAAGGAAATAAAAATAACACCGAATATCTAGATTGGATTAAATATGATGTTAAGAAGTTTGAAAAAGAACAGGCTCCTACAATATCATATATGGTAAAAGAATTTGAAATGAGAAAAGCAGCAGACTTATATAAGAGGTCTACAGTATCTAAAACTGGTACTTTAAATATGGATAAATTACACAGTTATTCATATAATGAGGATGTATTTCTAAAAATGACTAACTTGCCAGGGGCAACAAATCATGGATTAGTTATGTTCGTGGATTGGTCAGGTTCAATGTATGATAATATGTTTAACACTATCAAACAGACTATGAACCTAGTATGGTTCTGTAAGAGAGTGAACATTCCTTTTGAAGTGTATGCTTTCACTAATTACTATGGCAGGAGAGAAGATACTAATAAAAATATACAAGTTCAAAAAAGAAAACATAATGACATGGTAGTCAGTTCTTGTACACTATTAAATCTACTATCAAGTAGAGCAAACAAGAGTGATTTACAAGAGGGGTTGAATAACCTATGGGCAATGGGTCATTATTTCAATGAGTATAGAGGTTGCAATGGATTAGTAGACCCTAGAACGGATAAACCCCTTTGGCCAATATACATTAAATCAGAGTATCATTTAGGAAGTACACCATTGAATCATTCACTAGTTTATGCAATGGACATTTTACCTAAGTTCAAAAAAGACAACGGGTTACAAAAAGTTCATACTGTATATCTTACTGATGGTGCAAGTGATACTATTGATACGAAATATGAGTGGGGTTCAGATTATGAACACCCATGGGATAGTGATAAAAAACCAGAGGGTTATGAAGGTGAGCTTTTGAGAAAAAGTATTAGAGGTATTAACAAGTCAGTTATCACCGACCCTGTGACTAAAAAGAAACATCTTATGGATAGAACAAAAACAGCAAACAGATTCAGATACTATTATGGAGAGAATCAGACTGAGGTATTGATAGAGTTTCTAAAAGCAAGAGTTCCTGGCATGACTATTACAAACTTCTATATTGCAGGAAGAAATAGAAAAGGTTCGATTCAAGGAAGTGAAATTCAAAGAATATTTGGTTATGGTTGGGAAGACAGTCACAAAGTTAAAAGTATTCAAAAAGAAATTAAAAAGAATAATGTTGCGGTTTGCAAAACTCAAGCTTGGGATGAATTATACTTACTACCAGGTGGAGAAAGATTAGATGTATCAAATGATGATTTATCAGAGATTCAACCTGGAGCAGCAAAAAAAGATTTGAAGAAGGCATTCGGAAAGATGACTTCTGGTAGAAAGAATTCTAGACCACTATTGAATAAGTTTATAGGAATGATTGCCTAAATGAGAATCATTCTCAATAACTATTTTCAAAAGTCTAGGAAAATAAGGAGTGATAGGCCCTTGACAAAACTTGTGCGACCTGTCATACTAGCTATATATAATGAGATATGTGAGGTATCAATATGAAAACAATAAATGACTTAACCCCAGCTAAGAAAGAGTTCGTGGTTCTAGCTTCTAAAAAGTTTGGTGATGGTGCAGTTCTATCAAGATATGACATCAACACTTTTGCTAAAGACAATGGAATTAAGAATCCTAGTTGGTTAAAAAAAGATGAATACAGAGTTGGACACGGTCAGTATCAATTACCGACTTGTGGTTCTTCTAGTTCTGATTCAGATACTATAATTACAAAAACACCAAAGGTTGATGTTACAGATAATCAACCTGAGACTAAAGTAAATTTAGTTGTAGATACAGAAACTCAAAACTTAATACCAAGTCACTTCGAGGGCTTCGTATCTTGGGGTCATTGTTCTACAATTAAAAAGATTATTCAATCTAGAATGTTCTATCCTGTTTTTATTACAGGTCTATCAGGTAATGGTAAGACATTGATGGTTGAAGAATTACATAGTCAATTAAAAAAAGAATTGATTAGAGTAAACATCACCATTGAAACAGATGAGGATGATTTACTTGGTGGATTCAGATTAATCAATGGTGAGACCAAGTTCGTTCCTGGCCCTGTTATTCAAGCCATGGAAAGAGGTTGTACTTTACTTCTTGATGAGTGCGACTTAGGTTCTAACAAGTTACTTGCGTTACAACCAGTCCTTGAAGGTAAGGGTGTCTTCCTTAAAAAGATTAACAAGTGGGTTACACCAAAACCTGGTTTCAATGTGATTGCAACTGCCAATACTAAGGGTAAAGGTTCTGATGATGGTAGATTCGTTGGTACTAATATTCTCAACGAGGCTTTCCTAGAAAGATTTGCGATTACAATCGAACAACCATATCCTAGTACAAAAGTTGAGAAAAAGATTATACTTGGTTCTATGGATAAGTATGGCAATACAGATGAGAAGTTTGCTGAGAATCTAACTGTTTGGGCAGAGGTTATCAGAAAGACTTTTTATGATGGTGGAGTTGATGAGATTATATCTACTAGAAGACTTGACCACATTGTCAAAGCATACTCAATCTTCAAAGACAAAATGAAAGCAATCGAGTTATGTGTTTCAAGATTTGATGATGATACAAAAGAATCATTCCTTGACTTATACACTAAAGTAGATGCTGGAGAAGATGTTCAAAACATGACTGGTTCTAATGATGAAAACTTAGATGACCCAGAGGAAAATGTTGATGAAGACGGAGGGGCTGTAAACTACTAGGATTTCAAACTTCATGTTTGATACCTCAGGCTGAGGGAATGAAAGTTCCCTCAGTTTTTTTCACAAGAGTTATATCATGTTCAAACATCCAAAGAAAAAAATAGATTTGTTAAAAGATAAAGCCAGAATGTCATGGAATAATCTTAGAGCAAATTTACATTTATGGACACCAGAGATTGCAAATGCCAAACCTTATAGAGAGGGTTATCATATTAAATATGACATGTGCAGATTTACATATTGTATGAGTAGAATCCATACTCATTATGAATCAACAAAGGCAGTCAAGGGTAGAACAAAAAATACACATGACCACATACTAGGTTCTTCATTAGTGGGTGAATGTGTATTAGATAATTCAGATATCTTTCTTAAAGATGAAAAAGGATTTGAGAGAATGTTTGAATTATATTTACATGGATTATTAGTGACCTTTGTTACTAAAGAGGAGAATGATTTACTTGCACAATTAAGAGGCAAGTTTTTAACTAAAGATAAGTACAAAGAAGTTGGTATTGTACTTCAAGATAAAGAAGGTAATCAAGTTGAATTACCTGCCCCACCAAAAATACTAACAGAGTGGGAGATAAAAAAATTTGGTTTAAAAGATACAGGTTATAGACCTATTGAAATTGAACCAAAAAAACTTATACAATTTGTTTAAAGATTGTATAAATAATACTGTGAATGCCTAATGGGTTCACAAAATTAAACTTTGCTTAACTAAGGAGGTTATTACAATGGTAAAACTAACACATTTTGATGTAAATCAAATAACGCCCTTTAGCATAGGGTTTGATAGGGTCTTTGATAGACTAATAGATTATGGAGTGTCTGGCCAAATTCAAGGTGGATTCCCACCATACAATATCAGAAAGACAGAAGACTTTAAACATGTTATAGAAATCGCATTAGCTGGTTTCAGTAAAGATGAGATAGAAGTTATTCTAACTGATGGCGTTCTAGAGATTAAATCTAAAGATGTAGTAGGTATAGAACAACCTGAAGATGATTTAATTCATAGAGGAATTGCAAAAAGAGCATTCAATAGAAGGTTCACACTTGCAGATGATATTGAAATCAAAGATGCTAAATTAGATAATGGTTTACTTGTGATAGAATTGGAACAAATCATCCCAGATGAGAAGAAGCCAAGAAATATCAAAGTAAAATAAAGTAAAAAAAGTGTTAGGAACAGGTTGACAATACCTGTTCCTTTCATATATAATGAGATGTAATTATGAAAATATTAGGCGATGATGATATGGGTAAAGGTGGTATTGATGTACTCAATACTGAAACTGGTGAATCTACAACAGTAAGAGAAAGAGAAACCGATGGCCCCTTTACAATAGATGACTACAACAAAGTCATGCAGGGTGCAAATGAAACCCAACAAGTCAAAAGAGCAGATATGATAAATGCTCAAAATCAAGTTTCACAAAAACAACAAACAGATACAGGTGAAGAATTACCAAAGAACCCTGGTGGCATACAGATTGCGATGAGACCAAAAGTCGCAGTTAATTTAATGAGATGTCAGTTCCCTGCAGAGGTTACCACAGAAATAAATGAACACATTGATAGTGTAATTATACCAAATAATGTAGACCACTCAAAAGGTTTAGTGGGTCAAATATCACAACACGAAAGGTCTGCACAATTAACTTTCCCACATGAAGATGATGAAGTTGGAGAAATGTTTAGTGGTGTATTACAAAGACTAGCAAAAGAATTTGTAAATAGGTCAATCGGAATTGAATGTGAGACATCAATGGAGAGCATGTGGACAGTTCATAGTTATAATGGTGACTACAATCCCGTACATGACCACGGCACAAGAACACCAATGGGTGTGTCTCTAATTTATTATTTAAAAGTTCCTAGATGTATTGAAAAACTTGGAAATCCAGCTGAAGAGTTTGGTGGTTTAAATCAATCATCAGGTAATGTTGATGGGTTCACATATCTACAATGGGGAGTAAACGGAATGCGTGACATAAACATGTTACGACCAATCACAGAGGAATATATAAAACCAGAAGTAGGCACATTAATCATGTTCCCTAGTTATCTAAGACATGGAGTTATGCCGTTCTTTAGTGATGTACCAAATGATGAGAGAAGAACATTCTCTGCGAACATAAACATTATGATGAAACAAAAAATAACAGGTGACCATTACAGGAAAGATAGGACATGAGTTTAAGGGACCTATCAGAATCTTTAGGTACAAAAAAAGAACAACCTAAACAACAAGAGAAAAAACCTTTTGATACTCATGCACAGATAAAAACTATTCCTGCATATAAGTTGATGGCGATACAGTTCCCAGATGCTTTCACAGATGATATTAATAATCACATTGATAATATTATTATACCATCAAAAGTTTCACATAAAAGTCAATTAGTAGGACAGATTAATAGAGATGAAAAATCTGAACAATTTACATTTCCTCTAAATGATGAAGTAGGTAAAGATTTTAAAACTGTTATAGATAGAGTTGCAACTAGTTTAATCAGAGACAAAACTGGTTATAGTCGCGACAGTATCGCAGAGGCTTTTGAAGCATGGACTGTGCATAGTTATGCTGGAGACTATAATCCTCTACATGCACATGGGTGTCAAACCCCCGCAGGACTATCAATGATATTTTATTTGAAAGTTCCTAAATGCATTGAGGAGAAACCATCGTTTCCTACATTACATAATGCGTCAGGTGACATAGATGGTCATACAGGATTAATAACATCAACAAATACTATTCATGATGTTTACAGATTAAAATTAGATGCACAAGAATATATAAAACCTAAAAAAGGATTTATGATAATATTCCCTAATTGGTTACAGCATTGTGTCATGCCGTTTTTCGGTGATGGTGAACGGAGAACAATGTCTGCTAACTTTAATATAAGAGATAGTAAAGATACTATCAAACAATTTAAATCACCAACACTAAATAAAGAACATTAACACAGGAGATTATATTATGAAACTAAGTGAACACACAGTTGAAGTGTTAAAAAACTTTGCGACCATAAATCAAAACCTTGTTATCAAGGAAGGCAGTACATTGACAACAATGTCTGCTATGAAAAATATTGTTGCAAAAGCAGATGTAGAAGAATCATTCGATAAGGAAGTTGCAATCTATGACTTGAATGAGTTTCTTGCTTCTATATCTTTATTTACAAGTCCTATTCTAGAATTTGAAGATGGGTTTGTAACTATCAGAGAAGAAAACAATCCAAAAAATTCTTTAAAGTATTTTTATTCAGACCCATCAGTTGTAACTTCACCAAGTAAAACTATTACTATGCCAAGTAAGGAAGTTTCATTTAAATTAAATGGTGAAGACTTGAATAAATTAAAAAGAGCAGCAGGTGTTATACAGGCACCAGACCTAGTGCTAGAAAAGAAAAATACAGATGTGTATCTAACAGTCAAAGATAAAAAGAATGATACTGCAAACACATTCTCTTTAGATGTTGATACTGTTGCAGATGGTAGTGACTTTAATTTCTTTTTTAAAGTAGAAAATTTAAAAGTTATGGAAGGTAACTATGATGTTGATATCTCATCAAAGAATATCAGTCATTTAAAATCTACAAATAAAGACATTGAGTATTGGGTTGCATTAGAACCAGAGAGTAGTTATGAGTGATAAAGCATTTTGGTTAGTTTACTTTAGTGGTATAATAACAGGTTGGTTATTAATATCATTAGTAAAAGTTGGCCTATACTTATTTTAAATTGAATAAATTGGATTATATATTATGGAAACTTTTTTATGGGTTGAGAAACATCGACCTAAATCTATCAATGAATGTGTTCTACCAGACCACTTAAAAAATACTTTTAAAGAGTTTGTAGAAGATAAACACATTCCTAATTTAATATTATCAGGTGGCCCAGGCATCGGTAAGACTACTGTTGCCAAAGCAATGCTTGATGAGATTGGAGCAACATCACTAGTCATAAATGGTTCAGAAGAATCTGGTATTGATGTTCTCAGAAATAAAATCAAAAACTTTGCCTCTACTGTATCACTTGAAGGTGGTCGTAAGTATGTTATACTTGATGAGGCAGATTATCTAAATCCTCAATCTACTCAACCTGCACTTCGTGGGTTCATGGAAGAATTTCACAAAAACTGTGGATTCATTCTTACTTGTAATTATAAAAACAGATTGATTGAACCACTACACTCTAGATGTAGTGTGATTGATTTTATTATTCCTAAGGGTGACAAACCAAAACTCGCAAAAGACTTTTTTGGTCGTGTTAAGAATATTCTAGAACAAGAGAATGTAAAATACGAACCAAGAGTTATAATGGAAGTATTAACTAAATATTTCCCAGATTGGCGTAGAACCTTAAATGAATTACAAAGATATTCCACATCTGGTCAGATAGATGCTGGAATATTAGTTAATATATCGGAGGTAAATATAAATGAACTTGTTACCGCACTCAAGGCTAAGGAATTCACTAATGTACGAAAGTGGATTGTACATAATCTTGACAATGACCCTGTCCGTATGTATCGCAGGATTTATGATAGTCTTTATGAGTTTGCTGATGCTTCCACTATTCCTCATGCAGTTCTTATATTATCTAAGTATCAGTATCAGTCAGCTTTTGTGGCCGACCAAGAAATAAACTTATTGGCTTGTCTAACAGAAATTATGGTTGATGTGAAATGGAAATAGATAATGTACAAGTGGTAAAACCCTTTGGGCCTTTAATTTTAATAGCACAATTACCAGAAGGCATCATTAAACCTCTCAATGAAATTGTTGATGTAATTAAAAATAAAAAAGATATGGGTGCTAGACTTGCTGGTGTCATAGAAACTGAAAGTGAAATACCACA
>CEUI01047854.1_pt1 | contig 14507 bp, 2 predicted proteins | sample 531411 | NCBI WGS metagenome assembly CEUI01 (sample SAMEA2622841, study PRJEB7988) | marine metagenome | isolation source: saline water (ENVO:00002010), including
GCTGCGGCACCTCTTGTTAGCGCTGTACAAGCTATCCCTAGTGAAATAGCCTTAAAGGCTAGTCTTGGTTCTGTTAATGTAATTGTTAGTACTGATAAGTTAGCAGCAGCAATGGGTGTTATAGCAGGAGATTTAAAACAGCTTGTTCATACTACAATTCAAGAATATATAGATCCTACTACAGGCGAAACTACAAATCCAGAAACTAAAGGTAATAGTAAGATAGCAGATGCAAAATCAAGCGCAAAACCCGCTCTACCCGCGATGGGCGGTCTTCCTGCGATGACACGACCCGAGCATATGTAATATAGAAAGGTGATTTAAAATGCCAGCAGGTGACGGATTAGTATTTAGATATGGCGATTACTCGTTTGATCCGAGACCGCTTTTTACTGTCAATAAAGAGGTTATTAAAACCCCCGATAGTAGTTTCTATTTAGGTACAAAATATACAGTAACATTACAGGGTACTATCTTGCCTACAGGTATCAATCCCGTAGACAACTCTAAGGGCGGAATATCTGTCGTTATGGCTTCAGGCAATCAACTTAGAGATGCTTTTCAACGGGATTTTAAACCGTTGGTTTTAGGTTGTGTAAATGACGCAGGAGCTTATACTAATATTTTAATGACAGGAGATCCTAAAGTTGTTAGTATAGATATGCAAAACGCTAGTGATAATTATACTAGACGTATGGATTATACTATTAATTTAGAAATGGCCGCTATTACTGGTGGTAATCCAGTTAGTAATCCAAGTAAATTGGGTGAGTCTGCGGGTATGACCTGCGGTCCACTGTACGGTATAGACTTAACTCCTTGGGGATTAATATCTCTTAGTGATGATATAACGGTGGAGTTTTCAAATGAACGATTGGGTGGAGAAATTCCTTCTTTAGCAGAAAGCATACCCTCTGTATTTTCTATTCAACGAAATCTAACTGCTCAAGGAGGGTCTTTTCCTTGTGAGTGGGATAAAAATGGCGATGGTCTACCTATCTACACCGAACCATGGGAACGTGCAAAAGCTTATGTAGAAGCTAATTTAGGCCTTCAACCTCACATGACTGGCTTAGGACAGCTGATGTGTGTTTCGGGTATGAACATTGCTAATAATTATAGAACTATAAGTGTTAATAAAACTGATGGAACCGTAAATGCTTCAGAAACATTTGTAGCATATACCGGTAATTATCCTGCTATAGAAGAGTTTGAAATTAGCACAGACCGTAGTAACGACAGTCCCTTTACAAATATTACAGTTAATGGTACAATACAAGGCTTAACTAGTATTGATTATTATGGAAGTCCTCTTAAAGGATGTCCTCCGACAGGAGTTGCTAAAATTAATAACGCATTCTTAGCTTGGTCAGGAAATCCTGCTGAAAATATTCGCGGTATATCAGGTGCTCTTTTGCCTAGAGCAGACTCGGTATATAGAACCATGTTAACTAAATATCCTGAAGTATCAGAACCAGCGAAGTCACCCCCTAATTTTCGATTAGGCACTATTAATCCACGCCCATTAAGTGAGAGTATTGGTTATAATCCCATAGGAGGTGTTATTACTTATAGTTATTCATATGATGATCGACCTATGAATTGTTATAGTGGTGCATTAACTGAGGATATTTCATTTAGCTATACTCAACCAAATGATATTTTTGCATCTCTTACAGTTTTAGGCAGAAGTCAAGGTCCATTATTTCAACTTATAGGAACTTCTGGAGCAACAACTCGTGATATTTCTATTAATGCTCTTATTCCTGTTAGTGCGTTTGGATGTTCCTACCCAAGTACAAGTATGCCAAATCCGGCTGTTTTTGGATTATATGTTCAACCATTTGATGGATATGATGAATTTATAGCAAACTATGAAGCGAAACTAAAAGAAGAGTTTCAGCAGGTATTTGTTAATAGCCATACTCAAAGCTGGAATCCTAAAATAGGGCAATTTACTTTAAATAAATCTTATACAGTAGGATATTGTGTTTAATTTCATATAGGATAGGATATATGGTTATCGAAAACGAGTGTGTACCACAAAACGTTTATGGTCCTTATGAACAAACTCTATTTTTGGGTTGTAGCGTTATTAGTTTTTCTGCTAGCGCTGGATGGAATGGTCAGGCTTCGGAACTAACTGTTGAGTTAGTAGCGGATAATTGTGGCGTTCCCGCAGGGGCAACACCTAAAAAATATTGGGCTTATAAAAACACTATCTATAATCTAGCTCAAAACTGGACTGATGCTGATCCCGGTTTTACATATCCTAATATAGGTGCTCCAGCATACTTTAGAGTTGCTAATTTTGAATTTTCAGGATTGATTCAGGCATGGACTGAAAAAAAGGGAGCAGATGGCCTTCCCACTTTTAGCGTTAAATTAGTTGACCCCAGACCTATTCTAGATCATGCCAAAGTTATATTAGATGCATATCAGGGCACTAATCTTATTGGTGCTGGAAATCATTTACATAATATCTTTAATGTTTATGCTTATCTGGAAGAGCGTAATTCTACAATACCAGCAGTGAACGATGTATCTACCGGCGTTGGTCTTGGCTCTCCTATAGGGAGAGTCGGAGGATCGTTTAGAACTGAAAATGGTATATCTTGGTCCTTAGTCAAAAAAGCCTTAAAAGATTTGTGTGGTGGTCCGCTAGTTAATCCAGCTCCTAACTTTTCTACTGGTGGTATAGCGTATGTCAATGGACAAAATCAGAATAACTTAGCGCTGGCTGGTGGTGGAGAAATATACATACCTCCTAGTGATAATCAAACTGGCGCTGGAACAGTGAAGTATTTATTAGATTTGGATGAACTTCCTGATCCGTATACTTGGGACTATAGAATAACTGGACCCATAGCTTCCATAAGTGAAATTATAGATCAGGTTTGTAATGATGCCGGTGTGGATTATTATATTGAACTTTTACCTACTCCAGCAGCTTTAGGAGCTACTGGTATTATGGAGTTGGTAATCAAAGTACGTACTGTAGCAAGAATTAATCAGCCTGCGCTAGGAAGTTTAGGTGCGGGTAAGATTAAAAGCTTTATTGAAGCAAATAGTATTGCAAATGGTGGTCAGGGTGTTATATCTAATTCATTTGGACGCGAGCTTCGTACAGAGACTAATAGTTCTTTAATTATAGGTGGTAAGGCACGTCAATATTATGAAGAAACAGATACTAATTACATAGAGCCATATTGGGGTATAGATGCAGACGGTGGACTAATTCGATCCAGTTATAATGTAAATACAGGATATCAAATTCGTTTAGATTTTGCTAAACTTAATGTAAGCCTTACTCATCCATTTGCTATAGACTTAATAAATAATAGATATGGATGGGTATATGAAACACAGCTACGATTTGCTATGGGAGATTATAATAGTTTTCTAAAAAACATTATGGGTGGTGCAAAAACTACTGTATTGGAAAAGTATTATACTAGTACTTTAAACTTAGGCGCTGGTGATATTGAAGGTCAGAATGTTCGAAATCAACAGACTGTGATAGATAATCCGGCTGGAACAGACAAAGATGATGGAAAACCAGACGATCCAAGAACCTTAGATGCTAAAGCAGTGCATGAATGGCTAAACTCATATGCCTCCGAGTATTATGGTAAACAATTTTTAATTCAACTTCCTAGTGTGTCTTATGCGCCTGCTGGCACAACGGCTAGCGAAAGTAGTGAAATTAACACTATTCCTGTACTAACTGACGAGCCATCGACAGAAGGTGCGTGGCCCTCTGTAATTGCTAAAACAAGTCCTTTTGCCGCTGCGTACTTAACAGAAAAAGATAATATTTTAAACATTGCCAATCCAAGTTCAGTAGCGGATGTGTTTAAAGATGATCAAGGTAAAGTTCAGCCAATTTTAAAATTTTATAAACCTGTTGCGAGTGGGTTGGGACTATCCAATTTTAATAGTGAGGATTATGTATCAGCATCGGGCACAACTCCTGACTTTAGTACAGCTTGGGTCAAGGCCGATATTAATGAACAATTTATTATTGGTAATCCTAGAGTAGATGGAAGTGCTGCAAGTGCTAATTATTTATCTGCATTATTAAGTATTTCAGATATGGTGATTGATGTAACCGGATCTCCAACATTATCTAGTAATACTGTTCCTGAAAAAGAAGAAGTAGACGAGCAACCTCTCGTTCCGCAAACCCAAGTTAGGCCAAATACTGAGGTATATGTAGAAGCTCCGAAGATGTTAGGTGGGCAACAGGTGACTGTTAATGCTATAGGGCCACTTCCGGTTGGACCCATTGCTGCTGGAGTTCCATTGAAGAGCAACACTAGGACTTACGGTCCTTGGTTAAGTGCTGGTGCAAATCCGGGGTCTGTTAATTGTGATATTGACGATTCGTTAGTTCCATGGGAGTATGGTAGTATTGACTATATGAATGCTGCTGGTGTTGCTAAAGTTCAAAATTCAGTCACATCCTTACAAGTAGGAGAAAGAGGAGAGGTGACCATTCCCGGATATCCCACCGCTTCTTTAGGGTCAATGATTGAAGCTAATCCAGCTCAAAGTTTGTTTGGAAATCGATATCTATTATCTCTTGCAAATCGGTGGCCTCAAGGCAATACGTCATATAGACTTGTTGTGGGTTTGGGATATACGAGATATGCTGGTCGTACTGGTGTCACTAGAGCTAGCGTTGCTGCAAGTATATCTAATATTAATGTATCTGTTGGAACTAATGGTGTGACTACATCTTTTACAATTAATACATTTACCCCAGTATTTGGAAGGTTTTCTAAAAACAACGCAGAACGACTTAAAAATGTAGGATTAAGGAAGTTTAAATCAGAACGACAAGCCCGTTCTCAATCAATGCTTAAGTCTTTAATTCACAGCGCAGTTAGTAAAAGTAAAAAATCAATAACTAGAGATATAGGTAAGGGCGCTATAGCGCCTAAAAGTCCCTCTGTTTGGTTTGCAGGCAAACTTACAGAAGACAGAAATAGAAAAGTAGTTCTAGCACCTACCGCAGACACTCTTACGTATTATCAAGACTATGATAATACAGCTATGATGACTATGGATGCGTTTTATAGGCCTGTCTCTACTAGTGGTTCAGTCGTTATTGCCACGAGTGGTTTGCCAAAAATAAATATGCAAGAAGTTGTGGGAGAGTCTGATGGTTATATTCCAGCAGGACATTCTCAGTCTACAGCACCACCACCTCCTATTAATGAATATAAGCCTCTTCCTATTCGACAAAAATATTTAGATTTTCTAGGAGATCCTTACGAGAACGTTGGTCTTTTTAACGACATACGTACTCAGATTGAAGATGGTGGAACTTTAAAACACGCCTCCTCAGTGCGTGGTAGCGGTCACGATATAGAAGGGGTGGCAAGAGAAAGTATCGCTTGGTTACGAGCAAACCAACCTAAGAATAGTAATTCAATGCTAACGCATTTAAAGGGCAATCCTACTGGAACGTATGCATCGGACTACCGCTTTTTAGCTCATCGAGGACCATTAATGCTGCATGGTTGGGGTTATGATATTCATGGTAAACCCATTCCTAATGCTAGTGGAGACCATCAAGGAAGTGGCGGTATATTTGCTACTGAATATGCAGGGTTATCAGATCGTTTTAAAGAAAATTGGCTATCTGACGCGCGGGATTGGCCTGTCGCACCTATTGATTTAAGATTTGATAGAAAAAGAGGGGTTTGGACTATACCACCTGCATTTAGAATGTATCAGGTAGAATGTTCTTTTGGAGTAGATGCGGGTCAGACCGGACCATTTAAAGTTATAAAATCTAAAACGGATTTATGCGATTCTTCTGGACAGCTTATTAGCGATCCTACAATTAATGTAGAAAATTGGACTAGTAACGATATTACAGCAGGAGATAAAAATTTAGCATATTATGATACCGCTGAATCTAAATACTGGTTAGTAGGTGGTGGTGGTGGAGGTGTAATTACAGCAGGTATATCTTCAGGCGGTACTCCAGCTAAATGGAATCAACAGTATAAAACTTTTCAGGAAGGTTGTATTTGGGTTTGGCCACTGTCTACCCCTGATGAATTTGATAGCAATACTATATATCCAAACGGTTCAAGAGTAATGCGTTCTATTCATGAGTTTTCTACAGGAACTTTGTATGGGGGAGGAGATCAGGTATTGTATACTGGCAATGGCGTATCATGTCCTTCTCTTACATATGTAACAGCAACCGGACATCCGGCTGGTATTCCTTTTGGGGATGGTGATTGGGTGTGGTCGGGATGTGCTACGTCCAAGCAGTATATGAATACTGGCGATGTTATTGGTGTTGGGTCTTTTGATGTAAATTCTGGTTGGCTTTTCATGAGTGGAACAACATATCTTAATACGCAGTGTGTAACCACATGGAAGCACGGTATGCGTACAACACCAGTAGCTGGGCATTATGTCGAGGGAGGAGGCGGGAGTAATATTTTGGTTTGGTATGATTGTGATATTATACCCGGATGGGAAGGAATCCATGCATGAGCAATATAGCAAATCCGGGTTGTTGTTGTGATATATCTACTCCATATTATCCGTGGTTAATATATGAAACGGATACTTTAGGCACAAATTCTACTGCTGCTTATACCGGACAGATTGTGCGTACACCCATTGTTACTATATCACAAGGATATGGTATTGAGGGAATTTCTTGGTATGATCAAGATAATCATTACCCGTCAGGATCTCTTGTTTATCATAATTCAAAAAAATATTACAATATTGTTTCTGGTGGTTGGGGACCGTCTGGATTACCCGCAGGTGTATTTGATGCAAGTTTTTGGCAGGAGACAGGTACGCACATACCTATACCGTCAGCACATTGCAATACTAAAGCCAATAATTACATAGCACAAGAGTCAACTGCTAATAAGCATTATATTAAGTTTAATACTTTTAGTGACTATGCTCGTTCTGGTTATGATACCACGCCGATAAATGATTTAATGACATTATCACTTCGCACTCCCGGAGTGGGGTATGCATGGCATGTCGTAAAAGATGTGCGATTTGACAATGTAGCACAATTTAGCGAATCCACCCCTTATATTAAAGGCGATGCTATAACTTTAGAAGGAACTTCTATCAGTGCAAAAAATTGTGCTAAATATAGTTGTGATGATAAAAAATGGGGACTTACTAATGATTGTTGTATATACTGGACAGCTAAGTCAGGTAATCCAGACCATCCTCTACTAGGCACTTTTATAGAAGACGAGTGGAATCCTGTTGATCCTAATAAGTCGATGTATCATCTAGTATTGGTTGATTGGTCTAAGCCTGAAAATTGGGTTGAAGGACAAGTTGGAGAAATTGTTGCACAGCACAATTTAAGCGATGTCCCGGAAATAATGGGGATTAATAATCCATTTAAACACCTTAAGGATGCTAGCGATGATCATTATACTCTTGCTGGTACAACATTTAAATTAGATGGAGAGAATAGTTTTCCTTGGAGTAATACTACGCTAGATACTAAGCTGTATGGGCCACTAGAAACTCGTATGTTTTACGCCAATGGTGGAGATACGAATTTAGGATTAGGATTTTCTTGTCAATTAAATAGAAGCTTTGCTGGTGACACTTTATCTAGCAATAAGTCATTTTATGTCGGAACTCGCGGATGGGGTAAACAACCACAAATTATTAAAGCAGGATATTGGAATGCTGACCTATGGAGGTGGGTAGGTACGGCAGCTGAGTACGATAAAGAGGAGTTTTGCGATGCCGTAAAAAGAGACCATGACGGAGCTGATATAGTCCCCACGGCAAAATATCCATATACGATTAGTGCAGACGATAAAGATTTTTATTACTTTGAAATTGTAGGAGAAACTCAGAGCTGTGGAGATGGCTTTGGAGGAGAAGAAGGATGTAACTCCAGAGGAGACCCTAATTCCAGTAATGACGGCTCAGACGATTGTTGTGAACAGATGAATACGGATTTTCCATATGAAGAAGGTCCATTTAGACGTAAGATCATTCTTCAACACTGGAGTAGATCTGGTGAGGACATAACTTATGAAGGCTTGGATTATCCAGACTGTTCTGGTAATTATAAAGGAAGGAGTTGTCGTGCGAGGGAACGATTGCAGCACTTTTCTGAAGAGGAAAAGCCATCCCTAATAGCACACGGATATACTTGGTGCAACGTTGGTTCTGGTATACAGTTTGGTTATCAAGAAGATTTTTGTGATCCTTATGATTGTAATACTGATGCTGATGAAAACATCCCCCCATTTAACAGTGAAGCACTAAAAAGTTTTGGCAAGTGCAATACCGCTAGACCGGCAGATATTATTTATATATTTGAAGGATTTAATAGATTACAAGCAAAAAGATTACGCACAAAAAGATGGTGGGGTATGAGTGGTGGTACGAAGCAGGAATTTAAGACTAGTCACGGTCATGACGGTGCCGGTCATATGAGTTCTTTTGGAGTTTCTAAATTTCAAACCTTACCACAAGTTTATGCAATGGCTCCACGATCTCCGTTAAGGTCTGTGTCTGTAAGAACTACGGCGTGGGCGCCAGATTTTGATCCATTCGATAGCAATCCGTTAAATCCTCCAACAACATGTTCGATGAGTAGTTTTCGCTGTGGTGCAGGTTATAGGTATAAGAAAGACCCTACGGAACACCTAGGAGACCCGATTGACGATTGGATGGGTTGTGTTCCCGGCGAACCCGTTCGTGGTGCATGGGCATCTTCTGCACTCGTTCCTGCTATTAATTACTCTGAAGATGGCGACGGAGAAGCAAACTTTACTGCCTCGAACAGTTTTTCTAATTCCAACACAAGTTGGTTTATAAACGCAGATGCCTACTTTCCTTGGTGTGTAGGTGACGATGCTAGCCTCGGCGGCGGGAATATATATGGTTTAGGGGAGATGGGCGACAACGGGAGTAATTGTACCGAATGGAATAATTATACTGCGGACAAAACATTCTCTGAGCTTTGCGCTGCTGCTAAAGAGAATCAACGTGTCAATGCAGCTTGGAATTGGCTCCTCACAACGAGCAAGAACTTCCCCAGAGATGAGGATGCCGAACGAGATTGGCAAGATTGGACTAAAAGACCGCAACATCAATATGGTCTAAGTACGTGGTGTGGAGACTGTTATGATTTTAAGTGGGGTGTAGTTCCTACCTATCATCAAGTAATTATGTATGGAAACTGGCCTTCCGATAGCTCTTCTAAGAAGACGCCTTCCCTATCACTTCGCGGTTACGATTTTGCTTTTCCATCAAAGATACAGGGTGAGTGTGCAAACGATAGAGTTCAAGCCTATTGTAGTAAAAAGAAATATAATATTCCTGAGAAATATAGTGTAAAAGTTGAATTGGTTGCTGGAATACCACGAACTGGAAGTATGCCTCATGTCGGTGGTGGTTGGGTTGATTGGAATAAGCATAATAAGAATATTATTTTTACTTTAGGTAATTCTCCTAATGTATTATGGAGTAAAGAGTTTTCATATTCAGCTCGTCCTTATGCTGTTGGAAATGAGAATGATATGCCATGCAGTATAGATAGTCCAATAAAGAATTACAGACCTGAGTTTGGTATTGGTATTTATGCATATGATGCTTTTACTGATACGGATATGGTAGCACATACAAGAATAGAACCTACAAAAGCCGATTTTCATTATCAATATGAAGACGATCCTATGTTTGAAGGTCCGTATCATTGGGTTATGGCAGGCGAATCCACAAAAGGGGTGGGTAAAAAAGAATATGCTAGTGAGATAGGGGAGTGTTGGGATCGTCCAAGCAATGGTGAAAGCGCAAAAAGTGGTCCTCTAACACAGGTTACAAAGTATAAGTTTCAAGAACCTAGCTTGCCACCTCATGTGGAACAAGGAGGAATTGCTTCGCAGTGGTGTCATGTTTATAGTAGTAGATGTAAAGGGGTGCCCGCAACCAAGTATGGAGATGTAGATGTATGGTATAGGAAATATGAATTAACAAATAACTTATTTATTACAGATCCAGAAGATAGAGCATTTTACGCCTTAGATGAGTATGAGTGTGGGACACAGTATAACGAAGGGCAAGAGATTCGATATAACGGATGTCACTATATTAATCGAAAACAAACACCGAGTCCAACGGGTACTTGGGTATATGATCCAAGCATAGACATGGATGCAGAAAGATGGAGATGTACTAAACAGTATGCTTCGGGTAGTATTGTTTGGCATGAAGATACTAATGGACAAACGTATTTATGGACAGCGGATAAAGACACTCTAGACCCCAAAACTGAATGTCCGGGTGGCGTAGAAAGATTTGATTGTACGAGCGGATATCTTGAAGGGGAGAAAACGATTCATACGGGTAGTGATGGTATCTTCTATGTTTGGGAGGCAAGTCAAAATATAGAAACTGGAAATTGTATTTCACCACAACCATGGGAGTGTGCGAAAGTATATTCACACGGTGATGTGGTAGTTCATAGTACTGGTGATGAAGATAAGCTATGGAAGGCGGATTGTAGTGACGATAGTTCGGATTGTCCGGGTGGTAATGATAGCGGTTGTTTTTCAATTTACGACTGTTGGCAAACCTATGATCTTGGTGATTATGTAATTGATACAGGTGTAAATCTTGGTTATTTTGCAGATGTCAAGCCTTTACGAAATACTCCAGACTATGATTGTGGTGAAATATATGAGCTAGGACAGAAGGTAAAGTATGGTAATTACTTCTATGAATGTATAGTAGAAAATACTCCTGATCCTGATTGGTTTTGTCAGCCACCGGGATGTTGTGAGTTTAATAACGACTATTGGAAATTATATTCTAGTAGGCCGAGTAATAATAAACTGTGTGAGGCGGGTGCCTATCCATTATATGACTGCACTATTTCATATGATAAAGGTGCTAGAATTACATATAATACTAATAATTATTTTGCTAACGTAGATGTTAATCAAGACATAGATTCCTGCCAGTGGTGTTTGGAAGATCGTTCTCAATGTTGGGAGGATCAATTTTGTCCTGATATTGGTCCATGTCGAGAAAGACTACCCGTTTGGGATTCTACTGAACATTATTTTGCAGGTGCTTTTGTTAGGAAGTTGGTCGATGGAGAATGGCACGCTTTTACAGCCCTTCGGGATACTCCAACAAGGTCAACATTTGAACAATATCCTGAATGGGGAGAAGCTGGTCCAGATATGGCAAAGCTTGTAAACCAACGACTTGGACTCCCGTATATACCGATAGCTGGAGGACTGCACCATAACTTTTACAAGACCTGTAGCACGACGCAGGTTTCCGCTACTAATATTGCAGGGATTACATCGACTGCCGAAGTTCCTAGATATGTAGGTATGCCTCCAGACGGCTGGCCCGGTGGTGGCACCATTCTAAGTATTCCAAAGGAGGGCCAGCAGGGGGGTTCGTTGAACGCGAACTGCGAAGCCCACGCCAATGACGAACTACTGGTTCCTGCCGACATGGCCACGCCACCGGACAACGATCCAGTTTGGACGAAACCCGCAGAGCTTCAAGCTGGGTGGGATGAGGGTTGGTTCTCGATGCCCGAGCAAGGATACCTCGCATGTGAGGGGGATGGTTTTTGTGCACCCGATGAAGCAAACCCGGCCGGTCGCGGGCAATGTGCGAAAGGTGGTGTTAAACGGCCAACTATAACAGCCACCATCCATCTCAATGGCGTAGATCGACAAAATCCCTATCCTATGTTATTTCGTGACGAGCTTACTGGGGAATACTACTGGTCTCAACATTACGCCCCATCGCCCCCAGCATGTGATCCTAACGCCCCTTGTGGCGATGACGGTTGTATGGAGCTAACGGCAATTCAAGGCTTTAGAGTTAGATACGACGATAAGCTTTACGAAGTAACCCAAGTGCTTCTTATCAATCCTCAAACTCCACCTTACGACTCAGACCGTGGGGAACCGGCTGCGGGCTGGACGGAGGTAGAGACTGCGTGTGTTACTAAAAGTCTAGTTGCTCCTTTTGAAGGAAAATGTAGCAATGGATGGAGGGACTTAGGAAAGATAGAAAGATGTTGCGAATTTGATGAATCAAATTGGACGCAGTTAAGTGATTATTGTTGTCCTATCGACACTGCGTTCTGGGTCGAAACAGGAACGGGTTGTTGTTTTGATTCTTCTCAATGGACAAATGTTGATTTTTGCTGTCCGTTTAATGAGGAAGAATGGTCGCAAAGTGGTCGCGCATATTGTTGCCCATTTATCTATCCTGATTGGACGCAAGGCATTGAAGTTAGTGAGTGCCCCGATGGTTGCTGTGATTTTGAAGGAGTTCCTTCTTGGGAGTCTAACGGTAATTATCTTATAGGAGATCAAGTTGTTCATGATACTGGAGATGGACAGTATTATTGGACTGCGCAAGTAGAAATTAATGCTAAAGATTGTCCAAATTATAGGTGTGAATTCAATCCAGAGCACTGGCATAAGGGAGATTCTCCAAGTCCATTTTGGGCTAATGGTTCGTTAGGATGTCCTGATGATAGTATGGCAATCGAAGAACATTGGTATAATGCTTATTATCATCGTGGTGCAGATATAGTGTCCACACCTAATTATAATAGTGATAATTTTTATAAACGAGGAGACACTGTTCTATATCCTTCTACAGGAGATGCATCGTTTTATACCCAAAGCGTTTGGGGCACCGAGCATGTTTATACTAATATTTCTGATAAGAATCCGTCAGAAGAAAATGGAGATACAGGAGCAGGAACGTTTGATAAAGACCTCTGGATTAAAGGTGCCGCTATCACAACCGAAGCAGGAAGAAAAGCCGCAGAACCATTTAAGTTTGAAGACTATCCTAACAATTATCCATATAAAAAATATGAACGGGTAGTGATTGATGGAATGTTATGGGAAGCATATCCTTTTTATCAAAGCTGGGGTGGTTCGGCAGAAGACGGACATGGCTGTCCTGAGGATTTCAATGAGGATTGGGTATATGGTAACCCGCCCAAAGACGATGTGGATACTTGGTATCCTCCTGCGAATGCACCTCTAGTTGTAGCAGATGAAAACGGAAAGGGTAGGACCGACCCTGACCATGGGAAATTATATCAATGGATATTAGATGTTTCGATTGAAGGATGGATTGAGTGGGATGCGACGAAAACAGTAACAATAGGCGATTTTCCAGAGGGTGTGGTCGATCCGTGCGGTCATCAACTAGGTACTTGGACTATTCAGGGTTGGTATGACTATGGACCGAATGCTTCTACCGCTAGAGCAACATGGTATCATCAAGGTCCGTGGAATAAAGATAAATGGAGGAAGGTTGGAACAAATGAACAGCAAGTGAAAGCCATTATTGACAATACTTATTTTAATAGTGATCTGTTCAATGATATAACTCAGGGTCTAACTAAATTATTTGGGAACGATACATCGAACTTCGCATACGGCTATGTGCAATCTTGTAGAAGAGACAATGGCCAACCTCCTATTAATCTAAAAAAGGCAAATCACACATGGTACGATGATGAATATAATTGTTTTACTTGTGGAGAGGCTTACGGAGGGTGTACCTCAAAACCCGACGATCCTGAGTGTGATTGCTATGTACCCAATGGACGTTCTTATTACTATACCGCATCTGAATTCACGCAAAACGCTGAAGGTATGAGGAAAAACACGTATTGTTCGTATTGTTTAGATCCAGACACGTTTATTAATCCTAATTTCGGACTACCAAAAGTTAATTTTGCATCGAACTACCCCACCCCGGCCAATCCTGAATCATTTGGAGCACAAAGCAATTATTGGCAGAGCTGTCATTGGCGTAAGGTTGAGCAGCCCGAATATTTTGACGCAAATGACGAACAACAATATTCTGGAATTTATAATAACACAAGCACTGCTGAACATATTCCTAATCAAATTCTCCCGACTGAACGTCCACTTAAAATAGCAGGAATGCCGCCTAGTAGTTATGATGGCCAAAAATATCCTAATCAAAATACCGGATTTAGCACAGACTCCTATTTACGACAGGCGGCTTTAGGAACATCGGAGTTAGAACAGCCTCTTGATCAACACTTTGTGAATACTAATAGTCTTTGTCCTGCCGCCCATGTTTTAAAAAGATCTGAAAATGGTCAAAATCTTCAGGCGGTTATCTGGTGGGATTCGTTGATACGGTACGACGACTATGAACGGCGGCAGAAAGCACAGCAGATTGCGTATGTTGCAGAGGAGTTCGTGTCTCCTGCTGATCCAGATAGAAAAGACGCTCAGGGAAACGACGATGCAAAACCTAAAGAAAGTTACGGACATTTGATTAATCCACCCGTACAGGTGAGTAGCTGGAGATTAAGATGGTTTGATGGAAAAAATGAGATTGTCAGCGCTGCCTCTCCACCTTCTTTTTATGTGTTAGATAGTGATAATGAAAATTATAATGGCGACAAGATATTATATGGAGCGTGTCATCCTGCG
>CEUI01145600.1_pt1 | contig 14503 bp, 14 predicted proteins | sample 531411 | NCBI WGS metagenome assembly CEUI01 (sample SAMEA2622841, study PRJEB7988) | marine metagenome | isolation source: saline water (ENVO:00002010), including
CTCGTCAGTAATCATAATGATATAAGGATATGCATCGCTTCGCCAACCAATACCAACAGGATCGGATGGATCTGTCAGGTTGTACATAACATCCCAACTTGGTTCACTTCCGCCACCGTTACAATTTAAGTTAAGAAGAACTGAGCGGAAGGTTCCAACATCAACCAACGCTGGCATCGTTCGCAACTCTTGAGCGGTACTATTGTTGTGGGGATAAACTCCAGGATAAGCAACCAGTGCAAATCGATGTTCGGTATTTTGAAATTGGTCTACATACTGTGCAATTCCTTGGGCCAATGCCGTAATGAATGGGCACATTGAACCGGAAATATCAATGGCAAATACCATGTCAACTTTATTGTGTGGGTTTAAATCTTCATCAATTGCACCATCACAATCATTATCAAGCTGATCGCAAATCTCTTGCTGTGGTCCGACTGCTCCTACGCATTGTGACCACTGACCCGCACTGCATGAACTTGTTCCAACTCGGCATTCCCCAACACCGGCTGTCGCTGTGTTTCCACAAACTTGCGTCATACCGTCAACAGTGCCATCACAGTCATCATCCCAATTGTTACATACTTCAGGGGATGTGTTAAAGAAGTAGCATGGACCCCAAATGCCATATTGGTCACACAATTCGATCCCAACTCCACAATTTACAGGCTGATTTGTTGCTGGATCGAGAATGTTTTGATTACAGACTCTTGCTTGCCCCTCTAAACAACTACAACCCTCATCAACTTCACCATCACAATCATTATCAAGACCATCACAAATTTCTGCTTCGGGCTGTGGTGCATCACAGTTTTCCCAAGTGCCAGCATTACATTCTTCAACTCCATTGCCGCAAGCTGAGGAGCAACGTCGAATAATGCCTTCATCTACCGCACCATCACAATCATTATCGGCACCATCACACGTTTCTGCTTCAGGATAGATTGCGTCCACACACTTTGATTCACCGCCATCACAAATAGTGCGACCATACTCACAGATGCCAACTGCTCGACCGGGACCACATATTGTAAATCTTATATTGTCTATAATACCATCGCAATCATCGTCGGCTTGATTACAGGTTTCTGTTTCTGGTAAGATTTGGTTATTGCACGGGCTCCATGCACCATTTATGCAAAATTGCTCACCCTTTTTGCAGGAAGTTGTTCCATCCAAGACCGCATTACTTGGCCCAGACCAACAAGCTATGGGTTTAATATCATTATCAATTTTCTCATCACAATTATTATCTACACCATCGCAACGTTCAGGAGCACCAGGATGAATGAGACGAGAGCGATCATTACAATCTCCCTCACACGTTGTATAACCATCATTATCGAGATCGAAGGGTTCATCAATTAGCCCATCACAATCGTTGTCAAGACCATCGCACACTTCTTCGACAGGGGGAACGAACCCTACACAAACTTCTTTGCCATCATCGTCACATTGGAACTTGCCAAACTGACATTGGCCAGTCGAATAGAGAGGGCTATTTTTAAATTCTTCTGCTGATATTGAGGCTCCACCTTGAGTAATACCACAAGGATAATTAAGGCGACAATACTGTGACAATCCACCGGACTCATCACAACTCGCACACCCTTGAAGTATGGTCGCAACCGCGATTGTGATGAGTATAAACTTTCGGTGGGAAAACTTATTTCCCATACTAATACATATTACCCTAAAAGATTAAAAGGTTTAAATTTTATTTTAAAACCCCAAAGATTTCAATTCTTTAATTGCTTGTTGTGTGTTCTTGTATAGAACTGTAAGACCACCAGCTCCACTGAACTTACTTGTGTTGCTCACAAAATCATCAATTAAAATACCAACTTTGCCCTGATAGTTTGCGTAAGGTGATTTATCATACCTTATCTGTACTCGTTCTTTATTCAAACCAATGTTGTCTTTTACCCACTTCTTTTTACCAATGACCGCTTGAAGGTCTGTGGGTTTAGATAAGATAATTGGATCATATTTTTCAATATAACTCCACAATTCTTTCCCTTCAGGCAACCAGTCCAAATTCATCCAAAAACGTCGATTGTCAGACAAAACTCTATACAAAAAATTCCTTGTTTCTTTGAGAAAATTGGGATGAGTTTTATCTAGATGCTCTGATGTTAATGCCTGACCTTTCAATGCTTTTTTTGCTTTAATTTGGGCATTTTTGTAATTCTCTGATGCCTCTGCTGGTGGGTCGGAATAGACAGCTTTGTTTACGCCACCCACGAGATCCACCAGGACTCCATCTAAGTCACAAAAGATTTGATATTTGTTAATTGATTTCATAAAATCCATCTCCATCGTTTACGAGTTTCCAGATAATCTGGCTCATCATCATGATTGTATGCTTCAAGTTCTGCCCTTATGTTATAATAGGCAAGAGCACCATCGCGATAAAATATATAATTTTTTAGATAATCATAATAATATAAAACTATGAAGCCTATAAATAGTGTTTCTAGAAATTGTTGAAAGTGAATTGTTTCGTGTCTCTTTGTTTGCTCGGACATCTCTCCTCTGGAGAAGACAATGAAACCTAGTGTGATTGCGCCGATGTTAATGGGTGCAAATTTAGACAAAATAACAGGAATTTTGCTATTTTCAACAAAAATGGGCTTCCAGTTTTTCATAATCATTATAATATCACAGAATTATGCGTCTGTCAAGAAGAAAATTCATCAAATTTACCGGTTTTCCAGTCAATTTTCATTAATTTTATGTCTTTTTTGTCTTCTGGGAAGTCATCAACATGATACTGAATGGCTTTAAACTCTTCATCATCATCGTCAAAGTGCATATCACTTTTTAAATCTCTAAGTTTAGACCACTTGTCGGCTAAATCTGTTAGGAATAAATCATCACGTGGAACATTGTGGTCATCGAGGAAATCTGTTATAAACAGTCTGTTGTCTTTTGTGTCTTTTCTGCTTGTAACAACATAAACTGTAACACCTTTGGCTTTCAATTCCTTCATTCTGGTTATTACAATTGGGTTTGCACGTCCATCTTCGGTCATGCGAATCGTATCATCAAAATCAAAAGTCACAACTTCTGGTTCTTTTTCTTTGGCTTCGTTGACAAACTTCCGCCAGCTTTCGATAAGGAGTTTCATGTTTGCATTTAACCTCACGGGTCATTGTCGGCGAATGGTCAGCCCTCTTTCAAGCGTTCGCCTGATTCTCCTTTTGCAATCTGAATTGCCTCTTCCATTGTAAGATCGCCATTCTTTACTTCGCGGGCTAGTTCTATGAAAGGATCTTTCTTTTCAAAAAACTCTTCAGGAACTTCTAGTCCTGGTCTAGTTCGCTTGTCTAGCTGTTGTAGTGCCTTTACGTTCCCTAATTGATTTTTCTGTTTTAAAAGAAAAAGAGCCTTGACAGTATCGGCATCAACACCTTTAGGGATGACATATGTTTCGTTTGGTTTTGTGCCTTGAACAATCTTTAGGGCTTTCATAAATGCTGGTGTAAAACTTGGGAATTGTGATTGCTCTTGCAACTCTTCCTCAACCATTTCTAGCAATTTTTGTTTATTTAGTTTCATCCTTACTGTTTCCATTTTGAGGTAATGACTTCTCCAAGTTCAGAGAACTTAACCTATCGTTTCTTATAATTAGTTTCCTGTCTGTATCGTAGATATAAAATACTGTTTTTGTTAAGCCATGACGAGTTATACGAGCTTTCTTGGTCCCATTAATATAAACTATGTCATCAGCATTGTAATCATTTCCTACAAAAAACATAATACCCTCAACAAATCTTTGGATTATGTTTTTGAAAGTTAATACAGTAATACCTGCTACAAACATCCACCCATATTGCCCCAACAGGCTCGACACAATAGCTTTTATTTCTTGTTCTGTCACGTTTAATACCACTCTATTGGGTGAAAAAGAGGAATTTTTTGAAAGAAATCCTCAAGAATTTCCTTGTCATCCCTGGTATAAATAGCACCTGGGGCTAAGATTATCTTATCGTTTCCTAATTTACTGGGTTTTATATTGTTATATTTGATCACTCCCACAGGTATTAATTTGGATTCAGTTGGTGATGAACTTGGAACAATAATCAAATCCCATCCCATATCGTCTGCTGGATTTATTATGTTTGGCCATTCACCATAATCAAAGGGCAGCGGGTTGTCTTTGGTTGTACCAAAGGCTTTTGCTGAACCCCGAGGAACATCTATATGGATTGGCTCATTGGGATTAGCGCGTAAATACTGATGCAACTTTTCTATGCTTTTTATTTTTATCTTTTTTTGTGGCAATTGAGGTTCTGGGCGGCAATAAGGAGAGCCGTCGTAATTAAACCCATTTTGCTCTTGTCCTTGAGGGCATGGCTTTGATGGTTTACCTGCGGCTACATTAACACCAAATGTGCCAAAAGCGTAAGCATTTTCTTTGATGATATACTTGTGCCACTTTTTGAACAAGTATTTCACAAATTTATCCTTATTCTTCGCCTTCTTGTGACTTAATTAATTTGTCTGTGCGGTATGCAACCTTGTTCGCATCGGTTCGAGCGCGGCGGCCAGCATTAATTTGAGAGCCAATTAGATATTTGTTAATGTTTTGTGAGAGTCCATCAAGGGCATCATAAATTGCAACAATATCTGAGGATATTTTCTCTGCATATGAGTTGGCAAGTTCCTCTAATGATTCTTTGGAGCCTAAATTTAATATAGCTGTTTCGGCGGCGAATTCGAGTGCAGCCAATTTTTGTTTTTTCTCTTTAGAACCTCTAACACGCTTAGTTGTTCCTTTCAGGAATGTGGTGGAAACATGAAACTCAGTTCCTTTTACAAAATCCAGATCAGGATCATCAATATCGATATAACCAGCGAGTTCTGGTGTGGTTCCGAAGTGTTCTGGTCCATGAATGAGATTACCTTCTTCATCCTGAGTAAAAGCAGAAGAGCCAATGGTAAACTCATAAAAACGAATGACTGGTGGATTTGCCTTTTCGAGATCTTTAAGGGCAACCATGTAGTTGACTGGTTGGCCTGTTTTCATGATTGTGCCGATTAAGTCTTTGTAAGAGCCGTCAATAGATGAGGCACCCTTACGTAAGAGTTTCAAACTGAATGGTCTTCCCAGTAAATTTACGTCCGCGATGTCGCCAGATGCTCCACCTACACGGGATTGGCTTGCGGCAATCTTCTCTGAATCTCCACCTAACAATGCCGCGAGGAAAGACTCAAACAAAAACCCACCCGTTGCTGCATCAAAATCATATACAATTGACACTAATACATCCATTGCCATTAGTTTTGACAAGATTGTGGAGTCTGCTTGACGTAAACATCCGGCTTGTTGCTTACAACTATTAGCAAATTCATTAAGATTATTGACTTTATCAACCCATGTTGTGCCTGTTGCTACACGAGCTAGAAGTTGTTCAACCTCAGCGCGATCTTTGTTTCCGGGTTCGCCCCAAGAATCACTGATTTTCGGATAAGGAATATTTAATGTCTTTTTCTCTACTTTAGCTGGTCTTTTAGTAGGGCCGCGACGTTTACCATAACCGCGCTCTGCTTCCTCGTTGAGGAGTTCTTTTTTATTTGTTTTGGGGGTTTGCTCTAGCCAACCTCTCCATTTTTTGTAAGAATAATCGCTCATAATTTATTTCCTCATTTCTTTAAATATCTTCTCCAAGACTCAAATAACATTTTATCAGACTTCTTTTCTTTTTTTGATTCATTTGTCTGTTTGGTAAAAGGTTTCTCACCTCTTTCGACATCTTTTAACAAGTCATAATAAGTATAAGCAGATTGTCGATTTAATGCCATCTGATAAGAACTCTTATTAAACTCTTCTAAAAGCTTTGTTGCCTTATACAAGTCATCATCATCAAAGTACAATAAATCAAAATCCATGATTGGAAAGATGCCATCAAGCTCTGGTGATAATCTTTGTCTTTCTGGTTTGACAACAAAGTTCTTGATAGGAAAATCAACTCGTTTGCGAATGAAGTTTAAGTTCTCACGAAGGTCTGTTGCAAAATCTCTTGACCACAGTCTCTTTAAGAGTGCTTGGTTTTCTGCTGAGATTTCTTTGAATTCTCTAATGTCTTTTGTGATTGGAATTCTTTGCTTAAAGGTTACATTAATCTCACGTTCATCAGCATTGATGATGGCTCTAACCTTATCCAGATTCTTTAATACCTCTGGGATGTTTGCAATACGATCTTTGATGATGCCTTTATCTTGCAACTCTTCCCTGATCTCATTCATAATAATATCAAATGAATCATCTGCATCTTCAAAGTTCCGCGCCCATCTTCTTAAGCTATTTAGATTGTATTGGAAGTAATTGTAGTCTGGATAAAATTCTGTACGATACATCCCATCGCTTCCAATGGGGTCACGTTTGGTCATTATGTCATATCCCGCACCAAAATGTCTTTTCAATGCTTTGGTAGTTGCTTTTTTAATTTCCTCATCATTAAGTGCCCAAGCACCTCTTCCCAGCGAAAATGGACTGTCAGGATCTGGGTCGGGGTATTCTCCAAACTCTTCTACCGTATCAAACGCAAACTCGGCGTGATATAGGACCGGATTCTCTTCATCGTAAGCATCAATATTTGCATTAATTGTGAACCATTTCATCGAAGCGTTTGCTGGGTCTACAATCTCTGCTACTGCTCTCTCAAAAGGATCGTCAACATCTTGTTGAATGCGCTTTTCATCTTCTGGGTTTATGCCGATGTCTCCAGCCTGTGCCATCATTTCATCTTGTTCAGGGCTTGTTAGACTCTTGAACATGGCGGCGAAGATTCCACCATCTGATGTGTCTCTGTATGTTCCGCCGTATCTTGTCCACTTCTCATCAGAAACATCGTTTGCAAGTTTGTCAATGTCTCCATATGCCTTTTCTTGTGATTTAAGTGCCCAATCAACAACAGACTTTAGAAATCCTGGTGGAGCTTGTCGGTTTCCTTGTGTATAAGTTCTAGTCTCGGGAACTGCCAACATCCTTCCATCTTCATCGTGAACAAACTTTCGTAAACGAACCCTGGAAAAGGGTGTCATACCTGGAATATCGCGATCAGTATCCATAAATATCTCTTCATCACCTTGATCCAAATCAACATCCTCTGGATTTGTTTCATCTAGGCTTACATCGAAGTAATTTTCAAACTCTTTACGAGGAACCGAGTAGGCAATTGGCCCGTGTCCTCTTGACTCTGCTACTGCACACTGAAAGTATCCGCCCGTTCTTGAGTGGCAAGAGCGAATGTCGTCCATATCTGACATTCTCACCACATCAACTGGGTGTCTCGAAAGGATTGTGATATATGGATCTTTCTTATCAAATGCTGCATCAGGATTTTCTCGATAGAATTGTGACTTTTCATTCCAAAACTTTTTAAATCCTGGTAGTTGTGCTTCGATTGCTTCATAGGATGGTGCAGATTCGGGAAGAACAGATGTTAATTTATTTTCCATCGCTTCTTTCTTTTCGATTGCCTTTTTTAATTTTACATCTTTTGGATCGTTTGCATCAAAGCCTGCTACATCCATTGCAGTTTCGGCAGCAAAACCACCAAGCTCTTTGTATTCTTCATTAGCTTTTTGGTATTGTTTAATGACGTTTCCAATTGCATCAAAGGCTTTTCCGATGCGTGTCTTTTGTTTTTTTGTAACCTTTTCTCCCGCTCGTGGACCTTTTGGTATTACTGTTGTCATCTCTTTTTCGACTGTTGAGTCATCAAAATTAACCTTGTACCCATTGTCTTCAAAAAAGCGGAGAATGTTGCCAATTGGACCTTCTGCGGGTGATGGGGGTGGAGTAATTGCAATACGTTTTTTACCCTTAAAGAGATTATCAAATGAATATGCTTCTTCAGGAGCATCTCTCATCCAATTTTTAATATATTCATAATCACTTTCTGATATTTCATTAAGGATGCTTCTTCTTAATTTTTCATCATCTTGCTCTTTTAAGTGACCTCTCCAGTTTTCAAATAGTAACTTCATCAATCATAATCCCACTTATCTTCATTATCGCCATAACTAAATAGTTTTTCATGACTGATTCGGTCAGGATCATCTGAATCTTTATACACCTTTAGCCAACTAGGGTCATCGAATTTTGCAGGGCAGAGGCTTGAGTCCACGAATCTCATCTTATTGTTAGGCCCACAGCAAAGCACACCAGTTTCTTTGTCAAAGAAAAAATTCTTTGTTTTATGTTCATGCCAAACTTCGCTCTGACCATAATCATTTCCATGGACCGGCTCTTGCGGATCACAAGTAAAAAGATAAACGCCCTTTAGCATCTTGTTCGTTCTAGAGTACATTTGAACATCTGTTATTTTCATTCCAGCAAGTTCAATGAGTTGAAAATTATTGGATAAACAATCCCACCAACCTACGTCTTCCATTCTAATCTGATCTCGTGGCGTTTCTTCTTTGTTAAATATCGCACACTGATCAACCTTGTCGTATAATGCACCCAATGATGGAAACCAAACAAGAAATAGTGGTGCGCGAGCGCGAACAAACCTTATCCCTTGAAGAACACCGAAGATGGTTTCATCTTTTCCATAGTTGGGCTTGCCAGAGAGAAATGATTTCTTGACGTAGCACTCAATATAAGGAGTGGATACAATCATTTAATCACCACTTACGACAAGACCAATATCTAGCTTTTGTTTTTGGCCCAGGATTTTTGCAATTATGTCTGGCTCTGAAAGATTTACGACGTTTCGGGTTGGATTTTTTGATTCTCATATTGGGGTCGCCATAGTTTACTTTCTTAACGTTTCCGGTCTTAGGATCCTTAACAAAGACTTTAAATTTTTTAACATCACCGCGCATTGGTTTGTTGAGTTTAACCTTTCGCCCGCGATATTCTGCTTCTTCCAAAACGTCATCCCAAAACTCCACGTCCTCGGCGATAGTTCCGTCGTCATAAGTTGCATCAGTAATGTGGTAATAAGTTTCTGTAATATTCTCCACTTCTTCCGCAATAATGTTGTTTAAAAAATCGTTTGTTAATCTCACATCAAACCCCTCACTTTTTTTGCCCCATTTTTTGCCCTTACCTCTTGTACCACAAGAAGCGGGTGTTGGGCGACACGCTGGGTATTTTGAACGCTTCTCTCCTTTTTGTCTGCCACAGGATTTACACTTTTTCTTACCTGTTTTCTTATCTTTGCGGCAGGTGTTGCAATCAACCCACCCTTTTGATTTCCCTTTTCCGCCTTGTCGCTGGAACCAGCCATGAAGACCAGATTTTTTTTCCTTAGAGTAATCTGTTTTGGCAGCTTTCTTTTTCTCTTCAAGTTCTTGTTCAGTCTGTAGCAAGGTTTTCATTCCACGTTTACGACTAGCAGCATTAGAATTTACAACCTCATCTCCATATGTGTCTCTCACATCATCAGTTTCTTTCACAAGTTTATCTATTTGGTCAACCTGTTTTTTGTGCAACTCTGAAGAGTCGGTTGACATTTGGGCAACTTTTGCATGTTTTTTAGCAGAAGACTTTAGTTGTGATTTGATCTTCTTGAGTGTCTCAACTTCTGAGTCTGTTAGGTCCAACCCTTCCTTGACACCTTTCCAAATTTTTCCTTGTCGGCACTTGACAACTGCACCGGAAGCATATGCCGATGGCCAAACATCGTATTTTCTTTTGGCGATACGAGTACATCTATCGCCGCCGGATTTCTTTTTCTTCTTCTTTTTTTTCTTTTTTTCATCAATCGACATCATAGCATCATACGAATCCCTTTTTAAATCAGCCAACTTAGTTAAATACCCCGTGTTTCTCAGTGTCTTAAAAGCCAAATTTTCTACAGAATATTCACCGTTTGTTTCAAGACCAGACTTTCTAAGTTTTTTAAGTTTATCTCTTAAGGATATAGCACGTTCATGTGCCGCTTCGTGTTCACCTCTATCGCTCAACTCAATAGCTGCATCAATTTGTGCCATCAACGAATCTGCCTTTGTCGCCACGCTGTCCTCATCAATATCTGATTCTGTTTTTTCCGGCTCTTTTTTCCACCGATCATTCATAACAGAATAAACACCACTTGATGTGTGTGGCTCCTTGTCATCCTGAACATATACTTCAACCTCAAAACCTTTTATTTTGATGTCATGCATAGAGTTCCACAATGATTTGACTGCGTTGAAATATCCCCTCACTAATTCTTCATTTGAATTTACTTCCTTAAAATCAATCAAGATATGAAGATCAATATCAGACAAGTCTGTGTAGTTGTAATTGGCCAATGAGCCTGTGAATGTAATATCTTTTATCTCCGCACTAGAACCTAGTGTGGGTTTGATAAACTTTTCAGCAATATCAATTAATCTATCTCTTATTTCACTTTTTAATTTTTTGTTCTCATCCCAAAGTTGTGGATTTAATTCCTCTCTTGGTTTTAATAGTGCAGGAATCTTTATGGCAACCTCCTCTTGAATGAGGTGGTGTAACCTGGTCATAAAAACACTTGTAGTTTTTGATCCGCCCACAACTTGCTCCAATTCTTCTTCACTTAGTTCGCCGTCTATTCTTGGCATACTCGTTCCACTTATTAATTAGTTCGCAAGTATTATTAAGGTCTACACTTTTTGGCACTTCGCACACCGGGAACAGCCCGTGAAGAACAAAAGCTGTTCCTCGCACAAGCAATTGTATACCCATTGTACCAGCAAACTTAAGGTGGCTGAAATATGTCTCATTGTTTTCCTTTAGATGTTTAATCATTTTAATTTATTCCGTTTATTGTTATATAGAGATTCCGGTATAGAGAAAAAATTGTTTTTTTGCCTGTATATTGGCAAATTTTTCTCCAACCGAAGACGTAGTTCTTAGATCGAAAAAGGTGTTTGAAGGTTCTATGACGTAATTATCAACCGGTGTACAGTTAATTATGGTTGAGTTCTTTAAGTGATCGATACGATCCCAATCAGCCCGAGTAATTATTTCATAACCTAATGACAATTTAGTGGATGCGGCCTGGACTGCTTTTGATAATCCACCATCACCTAGAATGTAGATGGTACTATTTAAAGGGCGCAATAAGTGTAGGGCTGCATCATAATCTGTATTATGGGCGATTAATGCCCCGTCTACGTTTAAGATAGTGTTGCTCGATCCTACTCTGGATGCTGTCTCAGAAACTTGCTCCACATGTTTCAACACCTCCACCTTGAATGGCATACTTACCGCAAAGCCCGAGAAATTCAAAGTACGCGCAGCCGAGACAGCATCTTCAATGTTCTCCACACTGTAAGATTTATATATTGCATCTATCTTGTGCTCAGAAAACAAAGTGTTAAAAAACCTGCAACCATTATTACCGGCTTGCTTCGAGAAAGACCCAAACACTTTAGTGTCCTTATTTATCATTTAACTCCTCCAGCATTCTTTTAGATTTAAAGAATAAGAAATCTCCGAAACGTTTGCTGTGTAATGGTGACATATTTAGGAAAATCAAAGCTACAATTTTCTTCACCTTCAACAGATCATACCCCTGCTGAACGAGCCAAGATTCATAATGTGGAGCAAAATCACGTAGATTCTTCGTTCTTTTGTGTGTATATGATATTTCTCTGTCGTCTATACCTAGAGAGAAGTTAGACTCATCTTTCATAAGACTATATGAAATAAGAGCACCGCCATAAAGCTTGGCCAAATCATAATAAACATCTCCCATAGATAAAAGGTCGGCGAAAGAATCTCTCCAATCAATTAGAACAAACTCCTCATCCTCAGAAAAAAGAATATTATCAAATTGTAAGTCGCCATGAAAGAGGTTGGTGCCCAGCGGTTCATCACACAGGCTTTGCCAATCGAAGCTATTTAATAACTCGTCAATGTCCCTAACGGAATCACCATTAACAACATGGGCTCCTCTATAAAAGTCATCTCTTTCGCCAAGGAACATGCTTAACCTCTTTAGAGTCTTACCTTTATAAAATGACTGACAAGCATCCTTCAATTCGGCGGAAGTTTTCGTTTGGCTCCAAAAATTATCTTGAGCAAAATTCAAGAAACTCTTAAACAACTCGATGTCATCTTTTTCATACAGAGTTTGACCTTTTACAAAGTTGTAAGAAAAGAGATGTTCTCCCTTAAAAAGCATTTTAGGAGTGTATTTTTCTAAATCGGATTGTCTTTTAATGCGTTTATTTAAAGTTTCTGTATTGTTGCTAAGTTTTAAAAAAGATTCATTAATTTTATAGACAAACTCCCCATTGGTTTTGAGAATGCCCATTTTTTCACTCGTTTGTAATTTGTCACGAAGTTTTAAATAACTATCAATGGTTCCAGCGTCATACCATGTTAGGTGTTCTCCCTGGAAATTTGAATACTTATCAATATTGTAAAATGCCGAGACTATTTCTCCCGATTCTACATCCAATTGTTCCCAAAAAGTTTTAAAATCATAGATTGCTGCCAGTCCGATAAAGGCATTTTCATGGCCTTTCTTGTCTTTATTTTTAAAAGATGTAATCTGATTACCGTCTAGCGCCACAGTAGAGTATAGTTCTGGTAAGCTTGTTCTGCTTAGGCCAAGCCAATTGTTCTTAAGAGATGGTAATTCTTCTTCAATAAATGTATCTGCTGTAATAAAGTAAAAAGGTCGTTGTAAATACTTTCGACACTTATCAATAGAATATGATGGTCCACTATCTTCTCCTTCGTAATTTTCCACATCTACGAACACGAATTTTCGTTCAGGATGCGCGGCTAGGCAATATTCTTTCACCATATCCTTCTTGTACCCTAGAGCGATGACGATTTCATACTCTTCAGGGATTTTTTCAATTATATGAGAAACAATAGCTTTGTTGTCTAGTGGTAATAAGCCTTTATGCACAACATCGGCGAACTCACCCATCCTTCTACCAGTTCCAGCCATCAAAATGCAAGCAGCATTTTTATGATGTTCATAATCAAGTCGGCCATCGCTACGACGGGCATCGTCCTGTATTCTAATCACGTCATCCACTTCCGGCGTAGATACTTCCTGTAAAACCAAATCAGTAAGAGCTATGACACGGTGCTTTTTTGGTGGTGTAACTGTAAAAAAGTCATTGGCTTCCTTTATGGTTTTAACAATCTCGCCATCATCATTTTCAAGCCAAACTTCTGCTGTTCCAGATATTATATAATTGGTTTCTAGTTTTTTTTCGTGATATTGGAAACTTGTTCGAGTTCCCTTATTTATATAAATCCGCTTGTAACAATATTTATCGTTGAGTTCGAGCCATACCTCTTTTCCCCAAGGCTTATGTACGATTTTGTGGTCTTTCATATGAGATTATTATACCACAAGAAAGATGGTTCTTAAGATAAAAATAAACTTACTTGCCGTTATTCAGGAAGGTCATTCTTAACCAGTTCTTTGTTAATTATTTTATATCCCTTCACCACACCAAGGTTTACGTGATCAAAGTCATCAAGAATAACCATTTTTTGTGGACAATTTGTTCTTTCATTCATATAAAAGCACGAGATTTGCCCAACAACTTCTGTGAACATTGCTGGAACAGCATCTGGTGGGATCATTTTAACATGAGTATTGTATGCTTTTAACTCTCCCAGGTAAGAAAAAGGAACTTTTTTTTGAACGTGACCACCAAAGTCGTGAACAGTTCTGAATTTTGCATTCGTTTCTGCATCAAAGATTGGATGTTCCGCATCTGCTGTTGAGATCAAAAGAACACCTTCATCTTTAACTCTTTGAATCATCTCTTTTGAAGATTTATAAGGGTGATAGTCAACAAACTCTACGTCCACCACTCCCACAATCCTCTCAAAGAATTTATTAACCCAAGCCGCCAACGCTTCGTAACTTGCAACCGCTTCTGGTTGTTCGTCTGGTGCATCCATATAGGCTTGGCCCACAAGTTGCATGTATTTATCCCAACCATTTTCGCCTGGTTTCAAAACCAACTTCTCGTTGAGAAAATTTCTCCATTGTTCCATTAATAGTTTCATTATTCTTCATCCTCCGAGGGTATTTCAAACTTAACCACATTTCCTATCTGCTCAACCTTTGTTCCTGGTGGCATATTCTTTTTAAGGAACTTCATATAAAGATTGGTTCGTTTAGTGGGAAGCCACATGGCATCCACAGAACCAGATTTTGGTATGCCTTCAAATACGAATTTAAGATTGCCCTCGTGATATTCAGGGGTATTAATAAACTCTTTAATTACCGCAACAATCGTTGACATTATTTTTAAAGGTTCGTTGTCATGTGTCATCTCGGTGGAACCATCGTCGCCAACATCAAATACAATATTCCAAGGAAGCTTTCCTTTACCAAGGAGTTTGTCGTTGTCAAACCCAACATAATATTGTAGCCCTGAATCTGTTGTGAATTCATAAAAGTATTGATCGTCGGCAGGGAATGCATTGTGAAGTTTAAACGGATAAGGATCAATAGAAAGATCACCAATCTCATCTAAATAACTTTTCCATTGTTCCATTAATAGTTTCATTAAAATGTCTCCTGTTCTC
>CEUI01010199.1_pt1 | contig 14458 bp, 1 predicted proteins | sample 531411 | NCBI WGS metagenome assembly CEUI01 (sample SAMEA2622841, study PRJEB7988) | marine metagenome | isolation source: saline water (ENVO:00002010), including
TCCCAAGTACCTAAACCATAATTGGTTGTATCACAATTACTAGGATCATAAACTACTCCAGGAGATGCAAGACAGAAATTACCTAATATATTCTGTTTTATATGATTACAAACTGCAAGGCTATTATTTTGAGGATATGGATAATCATCAGGTTGTGATGATAATTTACCTAAAACAAAATGAGAACAAGGATTACCATTTGTACAATACCAGTCAGTATAAAGTGGATCTGTACATACATTGGCATCGTCAATAAAAGCAGTACCATTACACCTACAATTACAATCAAATGCATCACCCATACAATTCCTATTTAGGTATAAATCATCACCTTCTGTATAAGATATACCTCCATAATCATAGTTTGGATTATCAGTTGGGAATGGTGCAGTTATAGCATTTTCCCAATTCCATTGTAATAAAATATCATCTGGATATTCATCTCTAAAATAATTATCACCCATACATTCACTACAACTATCAAGTCCACAATAATTTTCAATTAAACTACCTTCACCAAATCTTGGTATACACCCACCATCAGGATTCATATAATCTTGTGGAAGTTGTTTACAGGTACCATCACACCAGAAATTATTATATTCACAAAAACAATTTATTGGGTTTATTTCAAAACCTTCCCAACAACCTTGTTCACCACGAAAACAAGAATCTTCAAAATTTGTAGATATTGAATCAACATCTGGCCATATACCACCTGGACTTGTATTGATAGAAAATACCGGCCATTGACCATTTTGATCTAAATAATATCCCTGCGGATAACAAACATTTGGTGTATTTTCTCTATTACCTATAGACAAACAATAAGAATTTTCTGCATATTCATGATCTAATGATTGACAATAGTCACTTGGATTAGGCATGTCCATACAACCAGGATAGATATATCCATTGGTTATCATTATATTACCATCATTACCAACACAAGCGGATGTTTCAAAACATTGATAATCTTCAATTATATTAAGTAAAGGAGTACAAGATTTACCTGTATTTGTACAATATAACTCTTGACATTGACCATAAAATTGATCTGGAATTTCATTAGCACCCTGTTGAAAATAACTTTCTTGACATACATAAGAATGACAATTACCATATCCTGGATTTTCTTGACATACCTGTGATTGTCCATTCACATCACCACAAGTATCTAAATCATTCATACCCAAACATTCTATCCATGGTTGAAGAGAACATTGATATTGAATTACATCAGAATCAGATTCACACATTGAATCATCAGCAAAACCATCAGCACCTTCACACGAAGTTCCATCATCACAGAGCATTGGTCTTTTTTCACAATATTTCCAACTAGCATGTTCACCTATACACACTTCACTAAAATATAATGATGTTCTTTCACCATTAGGTTTCCAACATCTTTTTAAAGGTATACTGATATCATATTTAGGTCTACCATCTTCATCCCAATCATCAAAAGTACCTCTATAATTTAATACATTAATACCAGTTGGCACTTGATTTGAATTATTTATTATTACATTATTACCCGCATTAGAAACAAATAATGAATTAGAATAGTACATATTTTCAAATTCTTCAGGGTTGTCAAATTCTGATGTTGCAGCTGGTGGACATCCATGATAATCCATATCCATATCCGAATACCACATTGTAGCTGGTGGTTTAAAACATCCACATCCATAGTTATCATCACCACCCAATTCATATAAAGGTCCACCATAACAGACACCACAGAAATCAACATTAGTTCCTATCTTGTCACCATTTATTATACCCGTATCCATATTGTTTGGACTAATTCCAATTTGTTCATTTTGGTAATTATCTGCATGTGCTGCTTTATGTATGTCATTCCAAAAATCACTTATATGTGCAGACACATCAATTTCTTCGTTACTTGTAACACAATCTCTAAAATATTTACAACAACAATTAGTTGTATCATCTTCATTACCAGTCCAACCATTTTCTTCACATGCCGATTGAGAATTTTCAAAAGTACATGGAACAACCGTGACCAAACCTCCATCTTCTGATCTGTTAGGAAGTTTCCAATATTTTCCAGGATTTTCAATTGTTTCTCTACATCTATATGGAAAATTAACTCTGCCTGATAAAGTTCCATCATTGTCTGGTTGTCCTGGATCCCAACAGAAATAATTTAATGCTGCATAACCATAAGGATCTTGCCATTCGTAATTCTCATCTTCCATAGTAACTGGAGGTCCAACTGTACATGCAGGAACTTCATAAGGTAGACAACAAGAATCATTACATGTATCAAATTGTTCTATATAAATATTAATATTGTTGTTAGTACCAAAATTGGATAAATCTATATGCCCACCACCATAAGATACTTTAAAATAAATAAAAAATGTAGGACAATTACCTTCAACTTGACCAAATTCATATGGATATTGATGAATGTCATTAATTTCCCAAACAAGAGGTTGTTGTATGTCAGGTTCCAATTGGTTGGCATCAGAAAAAGTCATAACACTATATACTTGTTCCACCCCATTAAACCTAAAATCATCACCAGAATCTAAAAAGAAAGAACAATCATCTTCTGTAGATCTAACTTTAATGTAACCCCAATTAGTTTCCATTGGGAAAGTATCTATTGTAAATCCAAAATCACCACTACTTAAAATAATTAATTTATCGGATAATGATAAATCTTGGTTATATATTCCATTATTAAAACCAAACCTACAATCTTTTATGTGGTTACCTTCACAATCATAAACCAAATCGGGATCATAATTAGAAGGTGTATATCCATAATAACCTCTATCAGTACATCCCCATGGTTTTTGACAACAACAATTTAAAGATTGACTTCTTTCAGTATATTGACAACCAAGATCAAAAATACCATCATATTTATCTAACTCACATTCTGTATTACTCCAGCATGGTATTTGTACATTTTCACTTATGTTTCCATCACTACTTTTACATTCCCCAGGACATACATTATTACATTTACTACCACTATCAATTTGTGAACAATATTCATCAGGATTCAACTGATATCCTAATTCTTGAAAAATAGATGTTGGATCACATGCAGTGTAATTTCCTGTACATGTTGGATATTCACCTTGACCTCTACAATTATGTTTACATCTTTGACATCTAAGTTTTTGACATTGTCCATCTTGAATCAAACCTGAAGTCATATTCAAATAACCTTTACACACATAACCTGCTTCACATTGGGTATCATTTTGACATTCACCACCTGTATCATCTTTGTCTGTAGGCCAAGCTATATAACCAGGTTCAGATAATATATCTTGATCAAGATTTTCATCCCACCAACACAACCCATAGTTGAAACCTGTAGCTGATGATTGGTATTTAGCTAAAGAAGGACAACAATATTCATCATAAATACATGTACCATATGCAGGATTGCCATCAGCATCAAAACATTCTTCACCCAAATTATCACAAGTAAATATAGGTGAATTTTGACAAGCAAATGGTTTAGAATCTATGTAATTACATGCTTCACCTCTTGAATTTAATTGAAAATTTTCTGCATGTATGTCTCTACAACCAGTACATGTAGTGTTCCAATCAGGGTGTAATGGATATTCATCTACTTCAGAACAAGCTGGGTCATTATCTTGACCATAAGCATTACTTTGATTCCAAGGACCACATGTTGTATGTCTACAAGCACCACAATCATCTATATCACCAGGACAATTGCATTCGAATGAGGCTTCGGTAGGACCAGATTCCGGAATTGGTGGTGGCATATGACAAAATGATCCTGGGACTATGGAAGAACAATAATCAAATTTCTGATTTACACATCGATTGCATATACATTTAGCTTCTTCCGATGATTGCATACCTGCATGAACACAATTTGCATCTTCAGTACAATGAGAAAATTCCCAAGTGTTTTGTGAAGAACTAGATTTAACATACCATAGTTTAGATATTTTTTCCACATCAGGAGGACAATTATAACCAGGTTCTATTATATTACAATTACCTCCCCATTTTCTTACAATGTTTCCATCATCATAATCAAAATAAACACAACCATTGATATCGGTCCAATTTAATTCATCCGATTTATTTCCTACAAAACCTATCCAACTATATTCACCTGATAAATCACCATTAAATGCAGATATAGTAGCACTCAATTGTTCTTTAGTCAATGGAACACCAGTATCACTTTCTGCACATATAGGTACATCATACATATTTTCAACATTAATTATCAATTGATCATCAATAGCTTCATCAAATTCATAATTACATGATATGGTATTATTGTCAACTATTAATATTTGATTTTGGTCATTCTGACCATCACCACCCCAAGGCCATTGAGGATTCGACATAACTCCATCACAAAATTCACCCGTCATTTCATCCACCCAAACTGGATCACTGATAGCACATAAACCTAAAGTAGAATGTGGAATTAATGTACCATGATATATTTCTGAATCTTGTGTTTGATAATCATCACATATCCAATATGGATCTCCACATCCTGACCCATCACCATCCGTATCATCTCTATATCTATTTGCAGAAACACAGTTATCAGTTACGAATGGAAATTCTGCTAATTCTGAATTATAATTACAATATGGAACTCCAGCCAAAGTTTCGGGTTCTACACATCCTGTAGGATATGTTTTAAATTCAATAATAATTTGATCATTTCCTATTTCACCCTTTTGCCAAGACCCATAATCTGAATTTAAATTAAATCCTGGATAACTGTATTCGAAAAGGTATATACCTTCTTGAGTTATACCAGCTGATTGTAACATATCATTGGTTATAGTATAAAAATAACTTGGTGCATTATAAGATTGACTCCATAATCCTGAAGGGTAAGACCATCCAGTTAAACTCCAAAATTCACCATTTTGTTGGTCTCCAAATTCATTATCAAAATTTATACAAGGGTTATTATATGGACCAATACATCTTTTTATCACCAGATTCGGTTGAAAATAAAATGCAGGATTTGTAAAATCAGGTTGTTCACTTTCATCTGGACCATAATATTGTGTATTGTAAAAATATCTACCACTCGATATATTTTCATTCAATTGATTTTCACCAATCCACATATTGTTATTATGATACCATACATAATTATTTCCCTGTAAATCTTGAGCATTTTCGCAGTCTGCTTGATTAGTATAATATGAATAAAATGGATATAAAAATTCCATATCATGTGGAGGTGGTGTTTCATCATCATTTGGTATATCACTCGGATCATAATAGTATTTTATATCACTACAATAACCATTTGATACAGAATTATAATTAAACAACATTGTAAAATCATTCCCCAAAAATTCTATAGGATAACTGTCATCTGGAAAATCACTAGTGTTTGGATATACAAATTTAAAATTATAACAACCAGATACAGTACTTTCAGGATCTAAAGATATATCTGTTATAGGTGGTGCTACAATATATGGATAATGTACAGGTACACAATCATCTTCAGTTGGACATCCATTTAAATGTGCACATGTACTATCCCACGATTGAGATCCCCAAGGTTCCCATCTACCCATAATATCTGGAATACCCATATCATATTCACCTTTATGTAAACAGAGTGGAGTAGTTAAATAATGACCACCGTCACCTATCAAATTCGATAAACTTGGTAAATCTTCCAAAAGTTCTGACATATTTCTACACGAATAAGTACCTGTATTTGTATCAAGATTTCCATCACCAACAAATGGATTACATCTAACAGCATGTTGTTGTGTTAAATAATCTAATATTTGGTTGTCAGAACAATAATTAAATTCAGTATGTTGTCCTTGATTCAATTTACAGATATAATTGTCAGCTTCAGTATCATTTAAACAATAAAACCTATCATTTTCACCACTAAATCCGGTCGTGAAAATAGGATTTCCATATGCATCAAGAGGTATTTGGTCTGCACCTTCACCAGCATCATTACCAGGACAGAAAAATATTTGCGGATAACATAAAATATTGTTAGGATTTTCATCACAATCATCAACTAAAGACTGTGAATTGAAACCTAAATTAGTAATATATTCATTACCATCACTTGCCGGTGCAAAATTAAAATAATAACCTCTTGGTTCTATACCTTGACAATCACCTGGACAACCCCAATTATAACAATCACAAGCTTTTGTAACACCTGAATCATCAACCGATGTACAATTTGAAGTAGTTATTTCTAAATCTGGATTACAACATGTACCACAAGCATCTAAATAATTTGTAGTACATGAAGGTAAATCTAATAAATTTCCACATTGTTTATATGGATCTTCAGCTATTTGACATGTACCTGAATTGCCATTTCCGTCATCACAATCACTACCCACTTCATATGATTCACCTGTACTTGGATCATGACATTCCCCATCATCAATCTGTTCACCCATATTATCTTCACAATACATCAACAAGTTGTCAGCATTACAAGTAAACCTAGGAAATGTAGGACATATATTTTCCGAATTACTTTCGGGATCAAAACTTAAACAATAATTATAGTATTGGACAATAGAACTATCTGGTGTTAAATCTGATACAACAGTTTGGTAGTGAGGAATTATGTCTGTTCCCATGTCGTGATCACTTGGAACGGTTTCAAATAATCCTCTTTCTACCACATTCAAACATATAAAAGGGTTGTTTTCAGAAGTTTGAATTATGTTTGATGTATATCCACCTTCAACAGGTTCACTGTGTATAACTCTCATCACTTCATCGTCAATTTTTATGTATGATGTCGGTTCAATACACACACTATCGGAATTTAAATTTTCTACAATAATATTTGTATGTGTATCACTTGGTATAGGAAGTTTTAATCTCAAAGGTTCATCAAATATAGGATTCAATAAATGACTTAAAACTTCTCTATCTTGGATAGACACTGTTTGACCCTCAAAATATGGTATACAACAATCAAATAATTTAGCACCATCATTTGCAAATAAACCTATAGAATCTTTTATATTGGCAACAAGTGAATCATTAATCATTTCACTACCATTCTGGCGTTTTGGACATTGATTTTCAACCATTTGACTATCAGGTATTAAATCATAATCATTATCAGTAAAATATTTTAATGTATTTGGGTAAGAATCATCATCACATCCACCACATATTCCCACATCACTAGCTTCACAACAATGTTGTTGTAATTCATTCCAAGTACAACTACATAAATTGGCATCCATAGTCATTGCCATACCATAAGTTTGTTGGTGATAACCATCAACAACAGAACTTATTAAATCTATACAATAAGGTCCACAATGAATATTTACATAACCATCCCATTGTTTGATACCACCTGGTTCACCTGAACAATCGGCTTTTGAAGCATAACCTACTTGTTGATAATCCATATATTCTACATCACTCAAATTAGCCCTATAACCAGCACAAGTTGGTGAACCATCTGGCCAGTAATCACCATGACAATCAAAAATTCCATTTTCGTCAGGTAAACATGCACCATCACATACACCACATTCATCAATAACTTTTCCGGTGAAACATTGAGGGGGATCCTGACAATCTTCATATGGTGAAATTGCATCTTCTGATATACTACACACACCACAAGAATCTACATATGGATATGGACATTCTTCCATAGTATCTGCAAATTCTGAAATTATAACACATACAGTATTAGTTTCAATGATTGCACAATATTCACCTTCATCACAATCATTGTTACCATTTTCAGGATTACAAGATATTAAACCATCTGGTGTATCACAACCGCCTTCACCCATCCATGAATCAATATTTTCTAAAGGGTCTATTTCATTACAATTTGGACCTAACCAATCAGGTTGTGGACACACATTAATTCCAGTTTCACATTCAGCTTGATTCCAACAAGTGGCATCACCTGTGTATTCAACACAATCTTCATATGTCCATATATGTACGGGTGTATTATTATCCCAATTTCCTTCACCATATGTGAAATCACAAATATCACTAACTTCTTGAATACTACTGTCACAATATTGATCGTTACAACCAGGAATATTATCGACTGAATGTGAACATCTATTAGTTCCGTAATTAAAAGCTGCAGCATAACCATCACCATCGTAATCAGGATAACATGTCAATTCACCACCATGTAAATGTTGATTTAAACCTTCTTCACAATAACCACATTCATCTATAACATTTGGATCCACAAAATTACCATCAGATAACACACAGTCACATGCACAATCTAAAAAATGGTTATCTGTATAAATTTCTATATAATTGATAGATCCTTGTAATATACTACCATCATAAAAATTACAAAATTTTCTATGATTACATAAATCAGTTTCACCACCTGAACATCCTTCATCATCAGAACATGATGAATGTGTTTCGGAACATACTTTCCTACCTTTCCAAGTTAGAGCATTGTCACCACATGTGATATTATCTTCGTGACAAACTTCAACTTGTGCACCCATTCCACAATTACCACAAACATCATATGGAGATTCATTATTAGGTAAAACTATAGGACAATCACAATCAATTTCTGATATTATACCATCACCATCTGTTGTCCATGAATCTGAATCTAAATGATCTGAACCTATTATATTAGTCCAAACACTAAATGGATATATACTTTCAGTATTGACACCATGAATTAAATAAGAATTAGAAAGTGTTGTTCCATCATAGGGTGGGTGAGGATAATAAGGATTATCTACACAAATACCATAATCTTCACAATGATCTCCAAGTGTATTACATAATTGTGAGTTTTGTGAACATACTAAATCATATTGTACAGCAGGTACAAATGTTCTATAATGTATTTCTGTACAATTACCTCCACTAATTGTACATAATTCTTCGTTTAACCAATTTTCCCCGTCCGTTATGGGATTTTCTAAAATTCTATGTAATCCACATTGAATGAGAGGATAACCATCGTTATTATGTACATGATCACAATAAAATGCTTTGTACATAGGAACTGCATTATAATCAGATTCTTTATCTTGATACCATTCAAGTTTCGTGTCATACTTTGTCCATATATGATAATGATCATTATATTCATATAGATAATTTCCATCATTGTCAAACAATGAATCCCAATTGATACCATAAATTCTTGAATCTCTACAAGTGTATCCATTACCACAATCTTCACCGTCAATATCACATGTAATTGAAGTAGAAATTTGACCATCATTATTGAAACAACCATAGAAAGATGGTGGAACAACACAAGGTGGATCATATGCATGTTTAGACGGAGACTTACAATTAGTTATAACAGATGTAGGTTCATCATAAACCCACCACGCTTTACCATCTTTACAGATATTTAATATATCACCGTTATAACATGTAAACTCTGTAGGACAAACAAGTTTTTCACCAATACCAGAACAAGCTATACCATCATCATCCAGATCAAAAGCATATCGCATACCTGGTCCTGCTCCACAACCACAATACTCTTCATATGTACAACAACAACCTTCCGAAGTATTATGATTTGTACCATACTTATCTCTAAATGTTCCATCCCCATTATCTTCCCAACCATTAAGTTCACAAACTTCTTGTGAATTATCCCAATTACACATTGTAGAAATTCCACATTTATAATTACAAGAATTAGAATCAATACATCCAGTAGTAGGTGCATTCGGAGAATAAACAACAGGTATAGGATTATCCAATGTACCAATTGAAGTTCCTGAAGTGGCATCTACACATCCAGCAGAATATATGGCACCATCATCTGGAGAATAAACTTTAAATTCATATGTTTCATAACCAGCATCTGGTGTTTTGATACCATCGATAAAATTATAAACAAGTTCATCATTTGAGTTTTTAACAGGATAATGTGAATAATCAAATTCCAAATTTCTAACATTTAACATTGTAGAATCATGACTCGTTAATTTCATATACAACCATGGATTGAAATCGACATTAAATACACATAAATTAAAATTAGAATTTTCGGCATTTTCACAATCCAGTAGTTGTTCATCACCAGTGATATTCCAATTATAAGCATCACAGCAATCATTACTTTCACTAATAAGACAATTAAGTCTATCATTATAAACATTCGTTAGATACACACCGTCAACTTGACATACATTTTCAAATTGCATATCATTAATTAATGTTTGTGGTGTAAATCCACCATAGTTATATAATAAATCAGTAACTCTTGCTTCTTGATATAATAATGGTGGATTATAACTTATAAAATTAGGTTCAAATCCTGATGGGAAATCTGGTGCAAATTCAATAGTACCATCTTCTTCATCCCAATGTATTCTACCCAAATTCTTTTGATTTGGTACACATTGGCCATCATAATGTAACAATGGATTTTCAGTAAAATAATTATTGTCAAATAAACAACTACCACCACAATGTAACATGTCAGTATCACAACCATCATATGAAGGCATATCATTCACACATTGAGAATAATCAGGAATACATTCACCATTACAAGAATGAACTTCAGGGTCACATTCAACAATACCATTTTCTAAATCATCACATATATAACCACAAGGATCACCATTAGGATCACATACAGAACCATCTGTACATGTATAATCACCACAGCCACATTGTGCATAACCACTACCAGATTCTTCTACTTTACCTAAACATTGTCCATGTAAAGCTGTATTAGGAGGACATTGATTTTCTACAGGACATTCAAATGTACTTAAATCTAAATAACCAAATGAACAACCAAATGCAAAATCATCATTGCTACATCCCACATTACCTTCACCATCTACAAATGTTTCATTACAAATTTGACCTGGAATAGAATCATACTGATTTCCATCATACGACAAACAACCTGGACCTCTTATATAACTACCATCAGTAATACCATCACCATTATCATCCACAAAACCACTCGTCAACATTTGATAAAAATAAAAATAAGCTTCTGGATCATAGTTGTACATAGCACCAACATCACAATTATATGAAGGATAACTATTATAATAATAATTATGTGCAGTAAAAGATGTAGAATCATTCATCAATGGATCATTTTGTGGAGTTAACCATCTTGGATAAATAGGTCCGTGTATAAATCTTGGCACTAAACCTTTTATTTCATCCGAACCATCTGTAGAAAATAAACCTAAAACAGGTATTTTGTAAGGATCTGAATCCGTAGCAACTCCACCATCACCCCAATCAGGTCCAGTATGTCCAACACTAACCCAGTTATCACCAATTCCATCACCATCAGAATCTAATGAACATAATTCAGGAGTATTTTCATTACATACATATAAACTAACATATAATCCTGTAGATTCCCCGTTTTGTAATGGTCCATCATAGTTACCAAATTCTTCATTGTAATCACCATACCAATCAGTTGGATAATTAAATTGACAACAAGTATTATCATCAATATTATTTTCACTACATCCTGTACATTCTGATGGAACAGTAAGTAAACTTACAGGATCATTTAACACAGGATTTGGTTCCCATGTTCCCATTCTCATACACATACCATTATATTTATGAATTCCACCACTATTATTTGGCATTGATGTATCAATACATTTATAACCATTCGGGCATGAACCTGAATAATCACCAGGTAGATAAGGTGCATTTGTTTCGGAATTTATACAATTATAGAAATTGTAACCACAACAATTAGCTGGAGGAGAATCATATAAATCAATTGGACTATTTGATGTTTGTACTGGAAACATTCCATCACAAGTATCACCATCACAATTTCCAGGAACATATGTATACATCCAATATGGAGAAGATAACAGGTGAAAATAAAATGGCACACAATTAACACCATCATCGTCTATAGGACCTTCATCCGGCCAACCATATGGTGGATTATCACCATGAATGTTATCATACCAAAACATGTATGCATCTATTTCATTTATATCTGACCAAGTGGTATCATCGTTAATATCAAAATCATAATATTCATCAATACTCTGACCAAAAAATGGATGTATATAACAACCGAAAAAATTATAGTCGTCACAATTTTCGGTATCAAAATAACCATAAAAATCTGTTTGTAAATTACCAGCTGAATCTTGAACTGCACATACATTTTGTGGCCATAAATCACTTACTTTTTTAAAACATCCAAAGTGATGATCAACAGCAGATGTGTCAGCACACCCTATATCAGTTCCATCTCTTTCTCTAGAACTCAATGATGAACAAAAAGAAACACCAGTTTCTTTAATTAACCAATCAGGAGTCCTGGTTACAATATCACCAGGTGTAAAATTATCTATATAAAAATCATCACCACATATGTCAGCATTTTCAGGTAACCCACAAAAATAATCATTGGAATTAATATCCGAACAACCTAAAACTTGTTTTTCAAGTAGTTTTTCAAATCTTTCTATACCACCTTCATTCAACCACCCCGCAACTGACCAAAGTTCACAAGGTGTGTATAATCTTTCCCTTTCACGTGGAGGAGTTTCATACATATCTATTAGTTTTATTAAATCTCTTATATCAACATAACCCTTTGAAAATAAATCTTGTTTTTTATAACCTAACTCTGCACATCTACCTCCAGATTTAATATAATTTATTTCATTTTCAATATTATGTTTACTTTTTAGATTATCCAAACTTTTTATTCTGTTATTGATATTTGGTAAACGTCTTTTCCTTATAGACATTCTATTACTATCTAAATTATCCGTTTCAATATCTTTACACAATCTTGTTTGTGAATTTAGACTTTGATGACAAAAAGAATGATTGTTGGTATATTCAAAATAATAGTCATCAGTAGAACGATGCATAGAATTACAATCAGAATGATTGTTACATAAAAAATTATTTTTACTTATAACATTATTTTCACAGTGATATTCAGATGGCCAGTAATAAATTGAATCAGGATCACCACCTCCAGGATATCCTGTACCTGGACCTCTGTCAATATCCCCTAAACAAGGATCTTCCATATTTTCCCAATCAATACCGAAACAAAAATTATGTTTGTTACAATAATCCATTCCAATAGTTATACAATCGTAATGACTGTCACAAGGCATACCTGATGTGACTTGATTTGCATAATGAGTAAAAAGTAAATGTTCACGACAAGTTCCAGAATTGCCATAGTCTGAAAACTGATGTGAAGGATCTATCGTTGTGTGTTTAAAGCATAAAGTTCCAGGTTCACATTGATAACTAGTGGTACAATATTTTTTTCTGTTAGCCTTTATATTCATTTCTTATTTCTACCACTCTTTATTAAATTCTCTCTAACCGCTCTTGAAATAATTCTGTTTACCAATTTATTAACTTCATCCGATGTCATATTTCTACCAAATCTATCCAATATTATATTCACAATAGATACTATATCCACCACATCAACAGATCCATCATCATTTATATCAGCATTTTCAAAAGATTGACCATCTAAAGGTTGTACACCCAATATATGATTAACTATGTTTACAATATCAATTACATCTATACTACCATCAAGATTAACATCACCAGGAATGTCAATAGGATCAGGTTCTGATATAACAGATTTGTGGCATCTATTTATAACATTTTCTATCACTTCACCTATATCATTTACAAATATAGACGAATGAATACAAAATGGAAATTTAGTCGCAGATATATTTCTTAATCTAAAACTTCCCAATTTTATTTTGTGTGTAAATGCCTGTGGAGATATAATTGAACCACTTTCTGTATCAATGGGATTTACTGGATAACCAAGTACCAACCCAGCTATTCCTGTTTTGACATGTAAGTTTCTATGTGATGTTTCTATAGGATGACGATTGTCAAAATCCACACCAGATATGTTAAATTGAAATCCTTTCAATACATCAGTAGATCTTAAGTAAATTTCTAACAAATCATCAGTATTACCTGGTTTATTTACCTCTAAAATTACAGCCATAACTCTCCCTTAGATAAAAATTCTTTTATTCTGTTATAAATATCAAAGGATTAAAAATAATCTATCATTTCATCTTCAGGTGGAATTGACAATTTTTCCAAATCTTTTGGTATATCTACCCTAATTTGGTTATCATCTGTCTTCCATTCAATTTTCCTTGACCTAATGTTTATTGATAAAACTGTACCAGTTTTGTTATAATCTGGTCATGTTGGATTAATATCTTTTACTCTGTCACCTATCCTTATAATTTTATATGACATTATAACTTTATTCCGAAACCTACTTTGAATTGAAAGTCTTCCTTTTCATTATAGTATTCATGTTTATATAATGCAAATATATTTACATTATCTGTAAACCATTTTTTAAGTTCACTTTTTACATTGAATATTTGATTGTCAGATAAATCACTTCTTG
>CEUI01060512.1_pt1 | contig 14449 bp, 21 predicted proteins | sample 531411 | NCBI WGS metagenome assembly CEUI01 (sample SAMEA2622841, study PRJEB7988) | marine metagenome | isolation source: saline water (ENVO:00002010), including
TATCACGCTAAGTCCTTGATTCTATTAGACTTTTTTAACTGTTTATCTCTTCTCTTCTTCGCCATCTGTATTCTTAGTTTACTTACCCTATTTGTGAAATCTGTGCCTTCCATATGGTCATATTCATGTTGAAAGATTCGTGCCTCCATATCCTTCATAGGTTCTTCTATTAGTTCACCTTCTACATTCTCATAGGATACAAATATATTATATGGACGTTTTACCTTTAACCATAGGCCAGGGAATGATAAACAACCTTCTTCCATAATAACTTCTGCTTCCCCATAATGAGTTATTTTCGGATTGAAACAGGCAGTAGCTTCTCGTTCTTCAAACTTAGTATACATCACAAATACTCGTTCTTGTATGCCTACTTGATTTGCCGATAAACCTAATCCATGAAAATTCTTCATAGTTTCTATCAGATCATCTTGTAACTTTTGTCTATCACATTCTTCACTTACTCCCTCTAATGGGAATTTTAGTAAGTGGCTATCACTTTCCAATAGTGAATAAATCGCCATTCTTTATCTCCTTATATAATTTATTCGCAATCCTTTTATGTCCTTCTAAATTTGGATGACTGTCATTTTCACCTATTCTATACTCTGAGTTTTTTCTGTTAGTTTCAATTTTTTCTATCCAAGAATCTATACTCCACCCCCCTATATTATCTATAATAGGCCAACCTAACATCACAATTTTATCTAGATAAGGACTATTAATAATTCTTTTTGATGCACTGGTTTTTTCATTTTTAGGAACTGGATCTGTCCCAACCACTTGAATAAAAGGAATTTCTAGTTTTTCAGCTATTGTTTGTAAAGAATACATAAATCTTAATGACCTATCTAGTTGGAAATCTCTACTATTGAAACCATGAGAATCTAATACATCAATTAAGTCATTTCTCCATTGTTGTTTATTTCTTACAATACCATCCACTTTATAATGTATAGTATCCCATTGTGCATTTTTCTTCTGCCATGACATTCTTTGAAATTCAGACCACATCACTGCCAGTAAACCAATATTTTTTCGTTCTAATAAGGAATCTAATGCTCTACTAAAAATATACTCATTACCAGCACCACATTTGCCTAGATTTACACATTCCATATCAAGTTTTTCTGCAAGAAGTTCAGGCCAAACAGGAAACCCCCAAACATTATCAGTATAACTACAACCCACTGCCACTAATGTTTTTACCATAATGGATATATTTTTCCTTTATTATGATCTTTTCTTTTTCTATTAAACAAATTAAATATAAACAGTCTAATTCGTAACCTAATTCTTTTAAACAAAAACCTTCTCCGAATAATCATTAAGATGTTTTATTTTACGTTCTTGTACTAACGTCATCCACTTATTTCTATCTTCGGTAATATTATGTATTTCTTCTCTTGAGAATCCTAAATTCATCATAGGAAAAATATGTGGTAAATAGTTATGACATAAAGGTTTACCAAACTTTACTGCATATTCTTTAATTTCTTTCATAGAATCTTCAGCAAACTTTTTACATATTTTAAAATCCCAATGTTCATTTCTCCATTGATATATTCCTTGTCCTCTTTCATAACCATATTGTTCAGCATTGATATCAAATTCACTTAACCACATTTTAGAATGTGAAGGGAGTCCTCTCCCATGATTTTGTGTTGCAAGTGTTAATGCATTAAACGAACAACTGTCTAGTGCAATTTCTCTATCTCTTAATATCTCCACCCACTCTCTAGCGGTTTCTGGTGTTTCATATGGTAAACCTATAATAAATGATCCATGCAGAACAGAGTCAGAACCCCACGATTCTTTTATTCTTTCTAGGATTTTTATTATCCTTTCTCTACCTAAACCTTTACCTATTGCCTTTGCAGAAGGATCATGTAAACTTTCGATTCCAAAAAATGCAGCTCTTTGACCCATATCTCTGAGAATAGAAATTTGTTCTGGAAATGCATTTATAAGTTCTAATCTAGTATATGCCCAGAAGTTTATATCTAGTTTTGTTCTTTCTATAGCTCTTGCAACAATTTTTAATTTATCTAAAGTTTCATTAAATGTATCATCCATGAATTGATAATTTGTTACCCCAAAATTATCGTAGTTAAATTTAAGTTCATTATATATACTCTCCTCACTCCGATTCCATTTAGGGGAAGGTTTTCTGCCTATTAAAGGATAAGAACAAAATTTACATTTAAATCTACATCCTCTACTAATTTCCATAGGTAGAGCTTCGTGTGAAAATATTACATCCTCTTTAGAAAATGTTAAACCAGAATTATGAAAGTCATAAATTTCATTACCAAGAGGATCTTCAATTACTTTTTGATTTGGAAATTTATCTCCTTTAAGACATTTTAATAAAATATCTTCAGATAAACCTCTAAACCAATGATCTATAATTTCAGAGTAAATTCGTATAAAGGGTGCAGTTTGAACTCCTTGACCACCCAATAAAATCTTCATAGGTTGTTTCTTTTTCCATTTATCTAACAATGTAAAAAATTTATCTATTTCTGGTCTGGCATCTCTTTTAGTTATAGGAACACCTAATGACGCTCTCTGTTTTCGGTGTCTATTAGTTACATTGAATGGTGAAAGAAACGTAGTACTAAATCCTATTATCTTTACCCCAGCAATATTATCTTCAGTCCATTTAAATAATTCTTCAGTGTGATTTTCTAATAACCAAATAAAATAGTCTACAACTTTAACTTTGTAACCATTCTCCCTAAGTACACTTGCAATTTGATATGCACCTAAAGATTTTACTGGCGCTGGGAAATTTCCAGAATGTGATTCTGTTAAATCTGTGAATATAATAACATCATACACATATTATCTCCCAAAAAATTCCGTTGGTTTGAGTGGTTCATATTTATCTGTAAACAAATACCATGCACAATTATCTTTGCCTGTCGTATTTCCAAACCACTTAATTCGTCCAACACTAATTATCTTTTCGACATTAAATAAGTAAGGTGATGCTTGTTTTGTATGCATCCAATCAGCATCAAATAATAACCAAGTCGGACGTATTTTTCGGAAATGGTCTATCATGGGGTGTAAAATCTTTCTATCCCACGGCGGGTTTGTTATTATATATTCAGATTCTAAACATTCCAATTCACCTATAGTTGCATAGTCCTCTTTATGTATACCGTTATGTTGTGGTTCTATATCACTTGCCCACATACAAATACCACCATGCCATTCTAAATGACTACATAACGCACCATCACCAGCACATGGTTCTGCAAATGAGAATTTTCTAGGAAGATGTTTAACAAGGGGCTCCACCGCCTCAAAAGGAGTCGGATAGAAGTCCCTTGGTTTGCGTTCAAAGTTTGAGCGCTTGCCCATTTACCTGTTGTCTAAGTCAGTTGTAAAGTGTTTAAATAACACATCTAACTTATCTTCTGCATGGGCAATAAGATCTACTTGACTATCTACTGCGGCAACAATATCTGGATGTTCCCCGATACCAGCAGGATTTTTCAAATATACTCCAATGTTGGCTTTCGCATGAGCAATCTCTCCCTCATATTTTTTTTGTAACGCCTTCATAATTTCGTTCATAATTATCTCCTTATTCTACTACATGACTAAAGTTTTTAATCTTATCAAATTTAATTGTACTCTTAAATTTATCAACTAACATATCCTGTTTATGACTAATAACAAATACATTCTCACCATCAAGAGTATTTAAAATTTTAAGAAATTCATCAGTACCAGCACCATCTAGAGAACTATCAAATATTTCATCTAGAATTAATAGATTTGTGTTCGTACTGTTTTTCATCTTGGCCACTGCTCTCCATGTAAAGAGTAGTGCAAGGTCTATACGCATCTTTTCTCCTTCACTAAATGATGCATATGTAAATTCATCACGATATCGTGACTTAATAGTTTCATTAAAGTTTTCATCTAAAGTAAAGTTTACATAAAATTCCATAGACGTTAGATACGTATTAATCAGTTTGTTCATGATAGGAAGATACTGTTTAATAATCTTAGTTTTAATTCCAGTATCCATCAACATATTTCTTGATGCTTCTGCATATGTTTGATCTTCACGCAACTTTGTTGTTTGTCGTTTCAATACAGTTAGATGTTTCTTTAGTTTATCTAACTCTTTCAAATCTTCTTTACTTACATCACCACTTTCAAGTTGACTTATCTCTGTAAGTAGAGTTGCATTAAATTTTTCCAATTGAGACTTAGAACTATTTTCTTTCGCAATAGTTACCTCATTATCTCTAATCTTATCTACTATTGCAGATATCTCTTTTTGCCTATTTTCAGTTTTTAATAATGCCTCTTTTAATTCATCTAATGCATTTGAAAATTTATCTACTTCTGCCTGTTTAACCTTTATCATCTCTTCTGCATTATTCAATGGTTGTTCACAAGTAGGACAATCTTCATTATCTTGAAAGAATTCAAGCATCTTATTATTACTATTTTTCTTTTCTGTAAGAGTGGTTCTTATAGTTTTTAGTTTATCACTATTTTTATCTACTTTATTTTGATCCTCTATTTCAATTAGAAGTTGTTCATTAGAACCTTTGAGCATAGTTATATTTGCAGTTTTTCTATGAACTTCTTCTTCATTACCTTGTAATAGGTTATTCTTTTCCTCTATAATACTTTCTCTATTTGTTTTAACCTCTTCTATATACTTTGTTTTTAAATTAATTTTCTCATCCGTTAATTCATAATTATAATTAACTTCCCTCTGATCTTCTGCAATAGTTTTAAGTTTCTGTTTTAAAATCATATTCATAAGTGAAAAGATTTGTATATCAAGAATGTCCTCGACAACTTCTCTACGTTGACGAGCTTTCAACTGCATAAACGGAATGAACGTAGAACTACCTAGAATAACAACTTGTGTAAAACTACGATAGTTCAACTTTAAGATTTGTTGTTCTAGATACTTCTGATAATCTCTTGCATTTGCATCTTGGTTATACATCTTTCCATTGATGTAAATCTCAAATACATTAGGTTTAATTCCACGTATTACTTTTAGTTTCTTAGAACCAATCTGAAATTCTACCTCTACTAATGCACCAGAATTGTTAATACTATTAAGCAACTGTGATTTATTAATATTGCGAAATGGTTTACCAAACAACCCAAAACATAGTGCATCCAGAATGGTAGATTTACCAGCCCCATTCTCCCCTATAATTAGTGTTGTATTATTTCTATCTAAATCTATTTCTGTGAAGTTATTACCTGTTGAAAGGAAGTTCTTCCAACGTACATATTTAAATTTAATCAACTGTAAATGCCTTCCATTTTATTCCTAATATCGGTTCCACTAATACTTTCGATATCTTGACCGAAACTCTCTCGTTCAATTTTATAACCAACATCTCTACCATAGGTGATGTTGACAATATTAGGAACATCCATAATCTCGTAGTCTACTCCATACTTAAACCCTGCTTGTTTAAGAGAATACAACATATCATTCCTACTATGATACTTTTCTCCTGTATCACGAACCATAATTATAACTTGTCCAGTTTTTGCATGAGCTCTTCTGAAAAGTTCTGTATGTCCTTCGTGCCATGGCTGATATCGTCCAAGCATTTGAACAGTTGGTTTTCGTCTATCCATTTTGTGATCCTCAAATCATATTTGTGTGGTGGTTTAAATATTTTATTTGTATTTTCATATTCTGATTCTTTAATAGTGTCCATAAAAATAAGTTTATCTGGAAAGAAAAAAGACCTATATCCAGGCAAGGGACAAACAAACCCAGAAATACTTATAGGGTCTATCTCTGCAAGTCTACGCATACGTAATGCTTGTTGTTCTCTACCTCTTCCAGAAAAATCCCAATCATTATATATGCGTCTAACATCATCTGCATCCCAATATGGAATATTAAAATGTTTACCTAATCGTTCACCTAACCAAGTCTTACCAGACCCAGGCAAACCCATAATTAAAATCTTCATTCTATTCATACTTCTCCTGTAACTCTGAAGCATCCCAAGTAGATAGTCTAATTCTACCTACCTGAGAACAAAATTTCTTACAATCATTAAGACAAGAATCATCCCCCCATGATGATTGTAGTTGCTCGTAAAATTCATTTTTCATAATATCATCAAAGGTTTTATGTACTAAAGAATTAGTATAATCCATATTATATTTTTTGTACCAACTTTGTTCTTCACCATTTTTATTTTTATTTGGTATATAACAACAAGGCCAAGGTCTTTTTAAAAAATCAATATAAAATATATTTCTCTCTTGATATCTACAACTTATATTATATGTATCTGGTTTTCTTGTTTCTTTTTCATTATTTGAATCATATTCTAATATACCTTTTTTACCTCTATATGTCCACTCCCTATTCGTATTAATTTTTCTATTAGAATTTACTGTAATAAATTGCCAAAACCCCATTTCATTTGCAATCTCTCTTGCCCGTTCTATCTGGTGTTCATTATGTTTGAATTTAATCATTCTCCACATTGCTTTACCACCTGTATCAATAAAGGCTCTTGCATTGTCAAGAATCTTATAGAAGTCTGCACCAACTCTGTAATTCTGTAAAGATTTGTTTCCTACACCATCTAAAGAAAAGAATACCATACTTCTTTTATCTTCACTCAATATCTTACCTAAATCCCCCCACCATTCTGGAGTTTTGTAAGTACCATTAGTATCAACATGAATAGAAACATCTTCTCCTCTTAACCACCAACAAATATCGAGAAAATCTTTAGATGCAGTTGGTTCAGATACATTACCACTAAATCTAATTAATTCAATCGGATGTTTTATATTATTATACGCTACCTTAAATGTCGTTAGAGTCGTATCAATCTTGTTAAGTTCTGGTATTTTCCATTGTAACTTACCATCCTTAATTTCATTTCTAACGCATTGTGGACACATCAAATTACATTTATTATTCAGTTCCCAATTAATACTTAAAGGTTTTGTTATGTCGAACAAAGTTTCTCCAAATTTCTTTCATCAAGTTTTGTAATTAATTCCTTCTGACTAGGATTTTCACCCTTTTCTGCTCGTTCAAGATATGCAACCCACTTTCTAGCATCCTCTAATGTATCTCCAAGATTACCCCCACCTGTATTACAGGGTTTACAAGGCCATCCTCTAAATCCCCATAAATTATCCATAGTTTGTGGTATATTATGTTCATGGTCTGGTATAGTCCCAAATGTTCCATCTACTCCTTCTGGAATAGACATTTGATTGGGATACATTGGTTTTCCACAGGCTTCACATGGATCTCCCCATTTTGGTTTTCTAATCAATGGGGTAACATTCTCATGTAAAATCTTCAACTCTTCTTTGTATGAATTCCTACAACTTCTACATTTTGCATTAGTTCGTGTTCTTGAATTAGATTCATCTGGTGTATCATACCATGTAAATTCTTCATTTGGTACATTTTTTCGACAACCACTACAAAGAGATTTCCCTTCTGGAATTTTCTCACTGTTCTTCCTAAGTCTTTTTCTCATAGTTCTAAATCTTGCGCCTCATTATATAATGCTTTCATAGTATTTTTAAGTCGTTTCTTTGATAGAGTTACATCTAAGTCATCAATATATTTTTCCAAAAGAGTAAGAGTATCCTCTGTATTGTTTACAATATCATCAGATACATTATCTGCATCCAATTCAGAAAAATCTTCTATAATTTTCACTTCGTATGCATCTGCTTTAAGTAACCTATCTACAAATTGGTCAAACCCATATAAATCCTTTTTATTTACTACAATAAGTTTTACATAACATTCTTTAAATTCATCAACAGGTACTTCTGTCCAATCTTTATCTGAATCATCATAATATACTTTTTTAAATATTCTATGTGGATTTACAATACGTTCTAATTCTCTAGTATCAGTGTCAAAAATATGAAATCCTTTTGTATCATCTGCATCATTCCAAAAAATCTCATAAGGTGTTCCTAGATAGAATATTTGACCATCATCAGACTTGTGATGAAAGTGTCCACTAAACACTGTATCAAACCTACGGAAAAGTTGTTTGTCATAACTACCTTCTGCTGGATGACCTTTGTACATTTCAAAACCATTGATTTCCAAATGACCCATAACTATTTCTGCCTTAGAAGATTTCAATGCCTTCATAGATGCATCATAGTTATTTGTATTAATCCAAGGAATGAATAAAATAGGAGTACCATCAAATTCTACAACTTCTGGATCAGTATAAACATTAGTTCTTACCAATTCTTCCATAGAATTAATTTCACTAGTATTCTTATAATAAGTATCATGATTTCCTACTATAATATGCAAATCTATTCCTAGTTCAGAAAATCGTTCAATAAACCTTTTACGAAAATCTGTTGCTGTTTTATAAGAAACAAATTTACGCCTATCCATAACATCACCTAAATGTATAACAGTGGTGATATTATCTTCTATTAATTTGGGGAAAAATACTCCATCATAGAATTTAAAAAAATAATCACTAATATTTTGATTATCGTTTCTTGCTCCAAAATGAGTATCCGTAATTAGTGCAACTTTCAATCATCCTTCTCCATAAAATTTTCTAACCCTTTAGTAGAAGTTTTGTTTTCTTTCTTTTTAGGTTTGTATACATCTTCATCTGGTAACATAACACTAGGATCAAAACCACCCACTGTGTAACCATTCATATCATCACCTTCCATTACTGTGTAAGACATGAATTCATTTTTTTCAATCATCTTATTCTTCACATGAGATTGTTTCTTCTCTTTTGCAATCCTACGTAAAAACGCATAGTATATTATTTGTGTAAAATAAGCAAATGGGTTATTAGATTTTTCTGGATTAAAGTTTTTAACATACTGTAAACAATTTTCTATACCATCAGAAATCATTTCTTCCCGATATGTATAATTTATGAAATTTGGACGGTAAGATAGGTGGGTTGCAATTTTTAAAAAACATTCTCCAATATAATTAGTAACTGGAACTTGTTCACCCTTTTTAACACAATCTTCCTTCCATTCAGTCATAGCCTGTAGAAATTTTTTGTTATCAACGTAATGAGCACCTTTTTTTCTTGCCATTAGTGTAAAGTCCTTTCACCTATATTTTGTTGCATATTCTCTCGCATTTTGGGGATATCCTCGGCAACAGTTTCCAATACACTTTCTATATCATTATCTTCAAGAATAACAGTATATAATTCTATTGCAATTTTAATCATACTACCAGATAATGCAAGTAGTACTCCTCTATCTTCTGGGCCTACGTGTTTATTGACAACATCCCATAATTCGTGATTGATTTCTTTTAATTTTAAATCGTCCATTGAACTAACTCCTAAGATTCCTTAAAGTATATACAAGTCTATACCAAATGTCAAGGAACCAAAGGGACTTGACAATATAAAAAATTTGTGTATAATAACCTATGTGGTTAGTTAATGAATAGTTTCATCTGTTTCCATATCTTCAAGTAATTCATCATAAATTTCATCGTTTGAAGGTTCATGTGATTCAATTTTTGCATGAACCTCTTCTAACACCTTATTTGGTTCTGGTGCATCATCAATTTTTTTCAATACATATTTGTAATACTGAGTTAAACCTATGGAGGCCTCAGCCATCGTTACAACCTGTGTTTTATCAATAATGAAAGTTCTTTGTTCACTAAAAGGTTGCATCCATCGACTTAGGTTTAGAGACTCAGCCATACCTTTAGAAGTTAAGTGTTGTACTAAATCCATTCGTAATGGAAACGATATGTTTAATGTAAAGTCATCAGACGGTTCTATATTACCTATAATATTCTCACCATTCGTAAGTTTTACTATGTGAATATCTTCCCTCATTTTAACCTTACCTTTGTTATGTCATAATCGAATTGTTCTTCGTTGTAAATATTTAGACGTTCTGTGAAGTGTGTTAACGTAAAATTGGGCATTTCATTAAAAGTCATATCATCAGCAATATCGTATACTAAAACGGAATCTTTAGTTGATGATGTACGCAACCCTCTTCCGATTGATTGAAGCACTCTGATTTTTGATTTACTTGGACTAGCGAGCACGATGTTGTGAATGTTACGAATATTAATACCAGTGCTAAAAACGCCAAAGCTTGCAACAATGATCGAATCTCTCGACTGTTCGACAAGGGTTCTAATTTTTTCCCTTTCTTCCGTTTCTGTTCCTCCGTATACAAAGTAATAATTTCTTCCGCTTGATCGTTCATTTTCTAACCTTTCAAATAATGGTTTACCATGTTTCTCTACCAACTGAAACAAACATAAAGTATTCCCCCTAAGATGGTGTAATAAATTGCAGCAGAAATCAATTCGTTTTTGGTTGGATACAATTTTCTCCAATTCTTCTGCATATGTCATTCTCCCTTGAATATTCTTATGTTTTAATATTATACACTTTATTTTCAATTTAGCCAAGGTACTTTTGTCTATTAATTCTTTTGTTGATACAATTTTCTTTGCAGTACCAAATAAACCTTCTAAAACTAATTGATGAGTTTGTGTTCCATCTAAAGTTCCTGTCAATCCAAATCTATATTTTGTATTATGCATTTTAGTCATAATACCTGTTAGGGACTTTGCTTTGAATAGATGAGCTTCATCTCCTATAACACAACCAAATTGTGCGAAATATTTTTTAGGCATTTTATATATAGATTGCCATGTTGATATTACAACATCTTTTTCTATCTTTGTAGTATACCCTTGATATACCTTTTGACAATATGTACCAGAACTCCATCCGTAGTCCTCAAAGTCTGTATACATTTGTTCTACTAGTGATGTTGTGGGAACTAGAATAAGAGTTCGTTCTCCCATTTTCTGGTAGTAACGAACTAAGGAATATATTATAAGTGACTTACCAGAAGCAGTAGGGCTAACAAGAAGAGTACGATTTCTGGAAATGGCCAGTTGAACAGCTTCCACTTGATAATCTCTAATTTTGAGAGATTTTCCTTTTGATTTCGGTTTGAGTGATTTGATGAAACCTCTAACATCCTTGCCATCAATACTCCTAACATCTTCAATCCCCTCTTCTACAGTATACTTATAATTATTCCTTTTGCAGAAATTTTTAATATATGGTAATAATCCCACATATATTTGTCCTGTTGCTGGACTGAATAATCGTATTTTACCATCCCAAATCCGATTACGGTAAGTGGGCATAAACTTTGCGCCTGGTACTTCAAAAGTAAAGAACTCTGAAAGTTCTTGTGATACAGATGGATCTATATCAATAATTTTTAGATATACTTCATTTTTCTTTGATATATGCATTTTGTAATGTTTTTGGTTCACCGTAATGACCATTCACCTGTATATTCCATGACACACTCATTCTCTCTTCTTCATTAGTTTTAACCCAATGTTGTAACCAAGATGGGAAGATAAATCCCTTATAAGTTTCCGCTTCAAATTGTATCATACTAGAATTATATATGGTGTTTGTTTTTCGTCTAGGAACCATCACACTTGCTTGTGGTCTAGGATCAAAGAATTGTATTGGTGCAGTTTTGTTCCCAGCATCTAGATAGACAACACCAGAAAGAAAATTATTGCTATGGGTGTGTGGAGGATGAGTAGCACCAGCCCGCATAATATTACCCCACATACTAGTGATACTAAGTCCTTCATATTCGTAACCCAATTCATCTAATATTTTTTCATTAACTTCAAGTATTTTAATGTATAGAGGTCTAAAGAAAGATGTTATATGTAGATCATCTTCTGTTTGATATAAATCAACTTTCTTTTGATTACTCTTAATATAAGTAGTCATATTTTTCATATCATAATCATCAATGTCTAAAGAAAACGAATGTATAACGGTAGGAAACATTTCGTGTTTTTTTACATCAACCAATTTACTATACTCCATCTAGTTCCTTTAGTTACCTTTTCGGCAGAGTGTGGAAACATAAAATTAGAAGGAAATATAATGGCAGAACCCTTTTCTGGTGTAAACCATTTTTCCCTAACCCAAAATTTTCCCCCTTCATAATCATCATTCAAATATAATAGGACAGTTGCTTGGGGAAATCCGTATTGTTGTCCATGGCTGTGATGAATATTATCACAGTGTTCAGACATGAAACCACCCTCATCATATCTATTTATTCTAAAATCTGTCATACGTTGTACAGAGAATAAAGGAAATTCTTTAGAATATAGTTTAATTGTATATTCTATTGCATCTTTAATTTCTTTATAATATGCATCTCCATTTCTAACCCATACTTCATCCATTCTGACTCGTTCATTACTTTTTACTTTACCAGTATGATTAGAATATGTTGATGGTTTATAATCGTAATTATATTGGGTTATACTATCACAAATTTCTGGGAAAACCCCTTTGTAATATTTTATATATTCCTCAACCCACATTTTCTAACATCCATTCTAGATATAAATCTTCATTCATAATTTCATAACTATTACATTCTCCATATGTTTTTACATGAGTGTACACTCTTCTTGGTGCATACCTTTGAATCATAGTTGTCCACCACCCTATTGGTTCTACAGTACAATGTGCGTTCTGTCCACTAGGTAATACTGCAATAGAAGGTTGAGTACATATCGCAAGGAATACAAATCTTTCTGCTCTACTATAAATCTTTGCAAATGTTTCTGGTAATTGTTCTTTTGGTATATGTTCCATTACATCTGTAGATATAACACCATCAAATTTACCTTCGGGAAATTCTTCAAACTCTGGAACGCCTGGGTCGTATAACGCAGGCATAATACCAAGTTCTTCATGGTGTTTCCATTTTGTATATTGTAATCCCTTACCACAACCATAATCTAAAAGAGTTTTTGCCTTAGTATCCTGTACTAAATCTTTTATATGGTGAAGTTGGGGTTTTAGATTATCGCCAGGATAATGCATATCCTGTTCTGCATGAAATTTTTTATATTCTTCAATCCACCAATTCATATCCATCCTAACATCATTTTTGTTTCTTCTGGAACCATATCCATACTAAAGGGGGGATCAAAAGTAACTTCTACTTGAACACTACGAACATTCTCTACATATCCTGCCTGTCTAACATCTGCAACAATTTGGTCTGCAAAAGGACAAAACGCACTGGTTAATGTGTGTGTAATAGTTACTTCATGTTCCCTTTCATTGATAGCAATATCATATATTAATCCAAGATCATATAGACTTGCAGAAGGTATTTCTGGGTCATATACATTCTTTAGATTTTCTATGATTAATTGTTTGTCTATCATATCATTCCTGCTTCAAATTTCTTCCATTCAGTTGCATTACGAATGTCCCACCCACGATTGTCAATAGATTTAAGTACGCCTTCTACGTACTTAATAATCATTTCGTAGTAACTTATTTTTGTTTGTAATTGTAGAATATCATCATCCGATTGGATGTACATATGAAGATCGTTTTTTAATACCTTAATGTCAAAGGGCTTTGCAGCATAGACTTTCGCATCGGCTTTCCCACCGTAGTATTCCCACTTCTCTCTATACATCTTTTGATGATTCGCTTTATGCTTAATAAGAAGTTGTTCATATCTATTCCGATAATCTAACCATTTAGATTTAATTTTTTGATTTTTAAAAGATTCGGTATCTAATCTTTCTTGGTCTGTAATTGCAAGATCTTTTCTTGCTTCTTCCTGTAATTCTTCAAGTGTCATAATATACTCTTCAAAATGAGCAGAGATGGATAATAACTCTCTTTTACCTATATTGTCCTACGACTTGAGTATGAAAACTGTTAAAGTTTATCGTTATCTGCTCGGACTTATTTATAATGCTGTGATTTCATAAATTTGATATTGGAATGTAGCACTAACGGTCATATACTCTACATCTGTTGCTTGTTGTGTATAGGTTAATCCTCCCAATGCAACAGGGTATAAGTTATGAAAATATACTTCTAGAATAGGATTATTTTTATTTGAAAGTATCGTTAAATATGCATCAGAAAATAATGCATTTGCAGAAGTAGAAGCTTGCACATCACCAATATCTTGACTTACTCCTTGTGTCGCCGCAGGAGTATTTGATTTATTTGCCCTAAAATCTCTAAATTGTTTTCTATCTTTAGGGAAACCTATTGCAGTCATCCATTCATGTAATGATCTCCAGTTTTCTAGATATTCATCTACAATAAATTCTATAGTTAAATTATCATAGGTTAATCTATCCCCCATCACTGGTATATCTTTAAATGGTGTTGGAAAAACTGCATCCCCCAGATTTATGCCAGGTAAATTACACGCAACGGTAAAAAATTCAACTTTAGGTAATTGATGTATACCAAATTTGAATTGCGTAGGACTTGCGTAGTCTAATTTATCTGGTTGTCTATCTATAGCTTTAGTTGACATTCAAACACTCCTACTAGTATTTATACAAAAAAAA
>CEUI01020484.1_pt1 | contig 14439 bp, 1 predicted proteins | sample 531411 | NCBI WGS metagenome assembly CEUI01 (sample SAMEA2622841, study PRJEB7988) | marine metagenome | isolation source: saline water (ENVO:00002010), including
CCAAGGCTGAAAAGCCTAAGGAAGAACCCAAGGCTGAAAAGCCTAAGCAGAAAGATAAGCACAAACAACAGCAAAAGAAAAAGGAAGAAAGCTCCCAAAAACAGACGGAAGCAGCCATCCAAAACGAAGAAATAGAAAACGCTACTTAAAATGTGCTCCCATCTCATGAAATAGAATTTGCTAGGAGAATATATAAGGATATTCTCAATGGCTATAGCACGATAGAGTTCGAAGAAAAAGAGCTGTATATAAAGCACTTTTCTGATCTAGACTTCGGGTATATTCAAGAATTCAAAGAAGAAAAAAGAAGGGAGGCTAAGCAAAAAGGCCTACTTTCCGAAAAAGAAAAAATTGACATCCTAATAGAAAACGAATCTTGGTCTAGAGAAGAAGAAGAAACTCTTATAGATTTAAAAGAGGAAATTAAGACTCTTCGAATAACAAGGTCTAAATTGCATTTAGAAAAGCAAATAGACGCAGTAACTAATCAAATCAACGATCTTCAAGTCAAGCTAAAGCCTTTAAGTAAAGAGAGATATGAGCTTGTGGGTTTAACTGTTGAAAAATTTGGAGAAGACAAAATAAATGAAGAGTATTTAAGATCTTCTTTATTCACCGATAAAGAATTTAAGGTTCCCGCTTTTTCAAGAGATCAATATTTTGATTTAGATCAATTTAGGTTAAAGCTTTTATTGATTTTAAATAATAATAAATTATCAGAGCTAAGCAAAGACAATATAGATAGAGTCGCAGCTATGCCCTTTTTTCTAAACGCTGTAATGCTATCTAAAGATAATCCTCAGGTTTTTTTCGGAAAATCCATAATTGATCTTTCTAATTATCAATCTGAATTATATACTCAGGGAGTTAGATTTTGCAGCGTAATCAATAAGGGACAGTCTCCGCCGTCTACTGCTTCTTCTATAGATTATTTAATAGACTTTTATGAAGGAGCCTTAGGAACTAGAAGGAGTAGAAAAGACGTTGAAGAAGGACAGATGAAATCTGGCGCAACCAAAAAAACTAAAAAGATAGTTGAAACTGCGGGGTCTGCGATATTTGGTGCCAACAAAAAAGAAGCGAAAGCATTCGCGGCATCACAAAAAAATTCCAAAACAGAAACTTCATTTGCAAAAGAAATCAAAAATTTAGCGAAAAGCCAAAAACAAGAAAATAAAACCCATTTTACAATGTCGGATTTACTACAAATACATGGCGAAGCAACTGAAGAAGAAATGAAGTTTAAAGATCCCGGGGTCAAGAAAAAGCGATGAAAAAAGTTAAAAAATTTCAATGAGATAAAGTGTAATTAAAGTCAACAAGCATGCATTAGGCTAAAGGATTATGGCAAGGGATCTATTACTAGACGTACATGGAGATCTAAGACCGCTCGAAAGAGAAATACGTAATCTTTCTAGGAAACCAGTTAATTTAAATCTGGATCCTTTAAAGAAAGGGGCGCAACCTCTTGGGAGAATTAGCGGAGAGATCGGAGAGTTTGAAAAGGCTATCGAGGCCTCAAACGCTCGTGTGCTTGCATTCGGTGCTTCTGCCGGCGCTATATACGCTGTGAGTCAGGCTATGCGTTCTATGGTGGAAGCCACCATCGAAGTAGAAAAATCGTTAGCTGACATCAATGTTATTCTTAACGTAAGTTCTGATAATTTAGAAAAATTCGGAAACCAGCTATTTAGAATAGCTAACTCTACAGGTCAAAGTTTTTATGACGTTGCTGAAGCTGCCACGGAGCTATCTCGTCAAGGCTTAACGGTGGAACAGACTCTCACTCGAACGAGAGACGCTTTAATATTAACAAGACTTTCAGGAATGGGCGCGACCGAGTCTGTTGAGGCTCTTACTGCAGCGTTAAACTCTTTCTCTAGGGTCGCCATTACTTCCACTGAACTTATAAATAAAATGGCTGCGGTCGACGCTGCTTTTGCTGTAAGTTCTGCAGACCTCGCCGAAGCTGTTAAGCGTGTAGGTAGCAGCGCTCAAGAAGCTGGTCTAGACATAGACCAATTAATGGCGATTGTTACTTCGGCTCAACAAATCACTGCCCGAGGTGGCGCAGTAATTGGTAATAGCTTTAAAACAATTTTCACTAGAATTCAAAGACCTAGAGTAATTACCGCCTTAGAAGAACTAGGAGTTCAAGTTCGCGCTATTGACGGGAACATTAGGCCAGCAATGCAAATTTTAAATGAGCTGGCTAAAACCTATGACCATCTAACTCAATCTCAACAAGCTCAAATTGCAGAGCTATTGGGTGGTGTTTTCCAAGTTAACGTTTTAAAAGCAGCTATTAGGGACTTAGGCAAAGAATTTTCATTATATGAGTCAGCACTAGACATCTCGAACAAGGCTACAGACGAGGCCACTCGTAGAAATGCGCAATTAAATAAAACCGTTGCTGCGACATTGAACGAAACAGTTCAAAACCTAACAAAAACGGGCGCAGCTATAGGAAAACTTACGTTCGAACCAGCAGCAAAACGGGTTCTCGGCGGAATCAACAGCATTCTTGAAAACGTAGATTTGGAAAAACCAAAAAGCGTTGGAGAGAAGCTGGCCGCCGGGGTGCTCGGAGGTATTGGGAAGTTTTTGTCCGGTCCGGGATTAATTTTCGCTGGAATGACTCTCATAAAAATGTTTATGAGGCTTTCTCAGCATGTAACTGAGGCCTTTAGAACTATTAGCGGCTTGGGTCAAATTAGTCAACACCAAATGAAAATCCAAGAAAAGATTTTCGCTTTGTTATCTAAGAATCCTCAAGTATTAAACCGAATCCAAAGAGGGGAGATGGGAATCCGAGATGGACACAATCAAATTCTTTCTTTAATAAAAATGGAGACAAAAGAATTAAAGTCTCAAACAAGAATTGTAGAACAGCTCGCTGCGTCATTAGCTAGCGCTGGCGTAAAACAAAGAGAGCTGGGTCATTCTAGAGTAAGAGCTCTGGAGGGAGGAAGATATTTATCTAGTGGTTTTGTGCCCAACTTCTCTCAAAAAGATAAAGCAATGGCTCAAGCGGAATTATCTAGCGCTTCGTATGCTAAACCCAGTACGAGAGCCGTTAAAGATCGTATGCCGGGGTTAGGAAATTATGTAAGAAACACCGCTGAAACAAAAACCTTTGTTCCGGGGATGAAACAGCATTTTGTTAACCCCCCCAAGAATTCACCAGAAGGAAGAGCTCATTTAAAGAAGTCAATCCAAAAAACGGGAATTAATCCATATCGCAATCAAACAAAGGCTAGATCTCAAGGTTTTATTCCTAACTTTGTAGAAAATTCAGAGAATAGGTTAAGAAACGCCAAAACAGAACAGGGTATGTCAGACATGACTGACATAGTCGTCTCTGTAGCTGCCGGTATGCCTCCTCCTCAGGGAAAATCTTCGAAGAGCCAGCAGGTCAAAGCTGATCCCGTTGGTTTCTTGATGAAGATGATGGATCAAAGAGACGTTAAAATACCATTTTTAATTTCATCTGAGCGGATAAGAAGCAGGCCTGCTGCACAACATATCCAAGAGGAGGGCGATAAGGTGGGGTTAAGATTTAGCTCTAGTTCTGATTCTTTCGGTTATGAAGACATTATTCATTATAACAATCTGGGATTGCTCAGCGACGGAGAAACCCACGGCCTTCTAAAAGAGTTCTACGCGAAATCTTCTATTGGAAAGACTGGGGAAGGGTCAATAAAATCAGATCAAAAAAAGGCCGAGGCGTTTGGAAAAAAAGAGAACTATGAATTATCTCGAGAAGGATTACCGTTCCTTTGGTCTTCTCCTGAACATTCTAAATCTTTTCATGAAGGATTCCATAGCGCTTTTAGTGAGTCTTGGCCAGAAGTAATGAGGAAAACTGGCAATAAGTTTTTCACCGGTCCATCAAAAAGTCATCTACAAAATGAACTTAAATCTTTAGGCTACAACGCAGATATAGAATCGTTAAAAAGAGACTGGGAAAAAGGTGCGGCCGTACCCATGCAAGACCCACAACAACTTGCTTCGGTAAGAGGTTTTGGTTTCGAGTCTTTTGTAAAAGGTTTTACAAGCGTTACTGCCGGCGAAAGAAAAGTTAATACGCCCCTAGATGTTGTTCAAACTGGACAAAGGGCTGAAACTCTTGACGAAAGAATTAATGCTTTCTTTAAGGGGCAAATGATTGACGAGCATGGTAGGCCTGTGCGGGGAGATTTGACTCAGTTTCCTTTTATAGAATTAAAACCCACAAAAAAAGAAGCAACATCTAAGCTTGAAAAGAAAACGACTGTAGAAGCTATACAAGAACACGCCGCAGAAGCCCAAAAAGAAGCGATGGAAAAGCAGGGGCGTTTGGTAAAAGCAGACGCAATAAAAAAAGCTTCTGTTGATGTGCCTGCTTTTTCTCAAGGGTATATTCCAAACTTTAGTCAAATTGTAGACTGGGATAGACTAAAACCAAAGTCTCTTTATAATGACATTTCTAAACAGGCCATACAAAATAAAAATCCGATAGTCCATATTGTCGGCGCCGCAGGAGTAGGAAAAAATACATACGCTGAGAAAAATTTCGGAACAAATTACGCGCAAGATTTAACCAGTCTTCCTCCGGGGGAGACCGGCGTGTTTCTTAGCTCTGGGGTTTCATCGAATAGAGATGGATTATTTAGAGCGGCAAATCAAAACATACTTTTAAAGAAAAGTGGTGCTCAAATTATGAAGCAGAGAGAATCCAGAGCTGAAACAGGCGTGGGTCTCGGTCTTCGCTCTGTTACTGAAGAAGGTAAAGACCCTGCCGCGGCTGCACCCACGGGTTCCATACTTATGGAAGCAGTTATGGGTACAAAGTATAGGGAAAATTCAGTACTTATGGAAAACGGCGTTCAAGTTCCTTGGAAGGACGCGGCAGTTTATGGCGATTGGCTTAACAGAATCAGAGAAACCACCAAAAAATTACAAGGAGACGATGACGAAAGTAAATCAAAACGAAAAAAGTATTATAAAAGAATAGGCGGAAAACTGAAAGAGGGGGGTTTCGTGCCTTCTTTCGGCAAGAAGAAACGAGAAATTACTGTTGAGGATAGCGAATTCGGTGATTATGAATTCGATCCCGCTAGTACAGAACGACAAGGATTTATACTGGCTCATGATGAAGATGAGCAAGGTAAAGTGCGGGAAAGCGGGCGACTAAGATTTAGCAGCCACCCACAAGGCGGGATTGAGGTTAACTTCAATCAATCTCGTTCTGGCGCGCGTGGAACTGGCGTAGGATTTGATCTACTTCAAGCAGCTCAAGAACAGGCTACTAAAATGGGAGGACCCCTGAGGTCCGAAGCGTTAGTAAGTCAGATATCACAATATGAAGACGACGACGCTTTAAAAGTATTTAGTAGATATAAATCTAATTGGGGAAAACTATTGAGCCCTGCAGCGTTTCCTCAAATTAAACAACGGGTAGTAAAAGGTAATAGAACTTCTGGTTTGTTTTCAACTGATAAAATTAATAGCAATTTTGATAGTTTAGTTGACTTAAAGAAAGGTATTAATATGATGAGCGCTGGAGTGCTACAGCAAGAGCTGCTGTGGGACGGTGTCGATTTTCATGACCTTCAAACATTTTCAGGGCTTGCAGGCGCAGAGGACGCAGCTGCTGGGTTTACTTCTAAGGGGTGGGTGCCAAACTATGTTAAAGCTTCATCAGTAGGTGGGTGGTGGAGTCTTCAAGATCTTACCACTAACTTAACCAGCCCTCAACGAACGGGAATCGTTAGTAAACAAACTGACATTAAGCCAGACCACGATTCAGCCGAAGCGGACGTAGCGATTGATTTAATGGAGCTTGAGAATGTAGATTTAAATAAAATAACAAATAAAGTAAACACTAATTTACAAAACTCCCTACCCCCACTAAAAGGGGACGCGTTTAAAAATTGGGCGTACGAAAATGGCGTAGAAACATTTCAAAACGCAATTAATCAAGCAACAGATAGATATCCTGACGTTGATGCAGGGGATTGGCAACAAGAAATTTATGACCTGTTGAAAGATTTTGGTCAAGGTCAGTGGCCGTTTGGCAAAACTAAAGGGGTGATAGGCGAGTTTGAAACGCTACAATCTAATACAAACAGGGGGTTTGAATTAGATCCTACTAGTCAATGGGCACCTTGGGATTTTAGAAGCGGCGGGGTAAGCGTCGAAACTAGAGCTCGTGCAGAAACTTCCGGTAGGGATATTCTCGCTAAAGCTCTAAGGCACCATTTAAAATCTACTGGCATAAATTATCGCAGCCTCGATGATAAAAAGCCATCTAAAGATTATATAGACTTAGGTAGTGATTGGGAACTGAGCGTCCCACCAGACGCAGATTTAATTAGCGAAGGTTTTGTCCCAAACTTCAAAGAGCTTTGGAATATGGAGGGCACGAATCATCTAGTTGAAGATATTGGTAATCCCGCAAGCGGATTCGAGTTCGCTCATGATTTTAATTATTTTAACATTCCAAATAGAAGATGGAATAAAAACAAAAACAAACTTGACAAGGTCGCGGGGCTTGGGCTGTGGAAAGGTTTACCTATATACTCCATTGCCGATCCTTACTCGCCCGCGAACATTGGTAAGTCAATGCAGGAAAAATTAAGGGATATATTTGGAAGAGTTACTCATAGAAAAGTACAAAATGATTCTTTTGACCCAAAAAAGAAAAAAAGAGGCCCAGCGAAAAAAGAAGGAGTCTTAGATCCAGAAAAAGCAGCGAATATAGCACAGCTTCCGCCTTATATGCAGCAAATGATGAAGGATTCTATTCCAGACGCAGAGCCTGACTTAGAACACCTTAAACCATACGGTTTGCTTGCGAGGGGTAAAGGATCTGTTAGAGCTTCTGACGGTCTTGTTCCAAATTTTGTTGTTGGAAGTAGTGAGGAAGAAAGAGCGCGAAGACTTGCTAACGTGGGGACAGCAGTAGAGATGGGGGAACTCGAAAGATTTAAGAAATGGCGCGACCCCGATGACTTGACTCGAACTCGAATTGTTGCTGCTGGTAAAGACGAGCGGGGGATGCCAATAATTGAGCGCGTAGAGCCGGATGTACCAAAAGGTCTTACGGAATTACCACTACGAGATGATTCGTGGAAAGAGTACCTTAGGGTAGATGCCGCAGAAGATATCGCTCTTGGGACGTATGATGCTCAAAGGGCGTCCTTTAAAAGGCCACCAACAATGCCGGAAATTATAGCAAGACTAAATGGGGAAAGACTCCCAACTGATAAAGCCTTATTTGAAGACAACGATAAAACGAAAATGGTACACGGAACAGGCCCGATTGGGGCTCAGGCGATTATTCGAGAATTACAAGGAAAGTCCAAATATCAAAAAGGTGAATACGAGGGGAAGAGATTAAGCGCGCCTACCCAAGCAGAAACGACCCAAGTCTGGACAGATGCTAAATGGTTTATTGGAACAGATGGAAGTTCACTAAAGGCGGAGAACTGGTTAAAATCTAAATATGGTGTTCCTTTTGGTGATTCGCAACATGGGCCGATGGCAAGAGAGCTCTTGGGAAGAACGTGGTATGCGCATCTACTGAATGAATCAAAAGCTGAAAACCGAATAGGGATAGATAGGTATGCGCACGGGGGTATTAACCGCTCCGGAAAATCGATGGCCGAAAAAATATCTGATTATCGAAAAGAAGGAACGCATTTTGAAATAAAGCAGTGGGGTCAATTAGTCGATAAAGACAATTTACCACTTGGAACAGAAAATGTATATAGGGGAAACCCAGATGGACAAAAACCAACATTGGGTTCTATTCCGTTTGTTCATCCGGGGCCATCGGGAGGCATCCCATATTCTGCATACCCAACGCTTGGCATGTATATTGGTTCTCAGTGGGCTAATTCGGATGCGGAGAGCGGTGCTCAATTCGGACGATGGATTTCTCCCGCCATAGATCCCGCATTAGCTGAAAGCGTTTTAAAAGAGCGGCAAGAATTTATTGAAGGATCAAAAGAATCTACTGGTAGTGTACGACCCGAAAGAAAGCAGCTGACCAATGCTCAATGGGTTGCTCTCCAACATGATGTCGGATCACCGAAGGAAATTGGGGGTTTTGATTCAGTGAAATACGCATCTGAAGAGCATCAAAAGGCGGTGCTCGGAGAGATTTCACACAGAGACGCAAGTCGGGCGGCCTTTTTGACCAAGAAGCAGAAAGAGAGAGAAGCGGAAGAAAGAAAAGCTCAAGACGAATATATGGCTTGGATCAAGAGTAGCGGCTTTATTCCTAACTTCAAAGAATTGTATCAAGTGGGAGATATAAAAGCAGCGCGAGCCAAAGATTTAAATGACAAGCTTTTGAATTGGTGGTATGAAAACCCCGCAACAATTGTGCAAAAAAGTTTCTCTGCTGATCTCGGCTCCACTAACACGCCGGCTGATCAATGGGAAAAAGCCGGATACAAAAAGGGTACAGAAGTTGTAGAAGTAGAAGGTCGAGACGGGGAGAAGGGGTATGCCTATAAAGGCACAAAAAGACAAGAGCCTCATGGACCTAGAATAAAAAGGGATCCAAAGGGCGGAGATTTTGCCAAATCTGTTCGCGATCTCAAAGAAAGAAACGCAAAAGGCGATGGAGTTAGTTTTTATGAGGGGTTTGGTCTGTTGGAAAAAATTCGTCAATTTGAAAATTTAGGAGGACCAACCCCCAGAGAATTGGGACTGGAAGGTATAAGAGAAATGGAGGCGATGCTCGAAGGCTCCAAACTAACCGAAGTAGATGATGGAATGAGTTTTTATGATCTTATCATGTCGGGAAGCTCAAAGCGTGTGGAGCTACAAAATTTACCTCAATGGATGCTTGGTCATGTAGAAAAAGCGCACAAAGATATTAAAAAGCGGCATAATGATTCAAACGTACCTTTACCCTCAGGCTTCCCTAATAAAATTACTGGTCCAAACGACATACGCTTTCTTATCCAAATGGCAAAGATGGGAATGAGATTTGGAGTGGATCAGTCTCAGGTTCATTCAGATTTTCTTGCAGATCAGCCTCACGTAGGAGACTTGGGTCTACATAAAGACAAGCTTCGTGGTCAGAGTAGTTGGAGCAACTACAGGGATGGCTCTTTTATTCCCAAGCCCGGCGTTAAGAAAACTGATCCAGAATACGGGGCAGAATGGACACGTAAGCGAAGCGTTGCCGAAATGAAAAAGAGATACCCGGGGGAGCGCGTTGGTAAAGGGCCGGATGACCCACTCGGTGAGGTGTTAAGTGGCGCTTGGTTTGAAAAGGAAGAGGCGGGAGCTAATTTAATTAGCCAAAGAGAAGAAGAAGATACAAGCAGCTTAAGAAAAAGGTTGGTGGCAAGATTAGACGTGCTTCGTGCTCGGGCGGGGTTAGAAAAATTAGATTTGCCCTCAGGTCTTGATTCTTTAATGGCGTTCGAGCAAATGACGCCTGAAGAAAGAAAGAAATTACCCAATTACAAATCCGTTGAACAAGCTACGAACGAACTTATCCGTATGTTCAACCAGAGGGAAGACATAAGAAGCAGGCCCATGATGTCGTTAGAAGGAGAAGATTATGCTCTAGATCCCAAAAATATAAATAAAATAGCAGACTCAGGAATAGACGAAGGACGCATGGTTGCCTCTCAAAGGGCGAACATTTTCGCTAAGCTTTTTAATTCTGCTATAACCAAACTCGACGTTAAAGATAAGGCTTGGAATAAAGCTAGAAGAAAAGGAAAGGTTGACACGATAGGTGATGGCGTTTGGAATCTCAGCAAGCAAGGAATGGTACTGGATACGGAAGGTTTTAGAATGAGCACCGACATAAACGTCCATTCGACTGACACAGACGCGAGCAACATTCCCGAAAAAGCCATTCTTCAAGCTAAAACGAGGTACAACTACACCGACCCCAAAACCCTCAGACCGCAGGAGAAACGATGGAATTTATTACAGATTTGGGCCAGTCAAGAAGATCCAAATTTGTTATCTGCTGTTGAAAAACATCCTGATATGTTTGCCACAAGGCCAGATTTTAAAGAGTGGCTAGGCGATCGTACGGGCAGCTACTACAAAAATCAAGTATCGAATCAATTAAGAGGCGCCCAAGGTCAAATGAAGGCAACGGGCGGAGATAAAGCTATTAGTCGTAGCAATAGTGAAAGGAATGATTTATTTACCGCGTTCGGCAACACAAGAAATTTTGGATTAAGTCGGTTACCCATGAAATCAATAATTGATGATTTGGATTTCGAAGAAAAAACCAAAAAGAATTTAAAAAAATTAAAAACAGAGCACAATAAAAAAGTTAAAGATTGGGCAAACAATCCAACTGGTACTCCTCCTGCACCAACAAAGCAATTTGAAAGTCAACTGTTAGAAATCGCGCGCGGTCAAGCGATTAGGGAAATGCAGTTTAATTCAGAAGGCTTCGTTCCAAATTTTGCCAAGAGCCCTCTGTCTGCTGCAATTAGTCGCGAAGCGCAACACGTTCCTTCTTCTACGATTAGAGTGGGTCAAAACTCTGCTTTGAAATCAGCCTCAAATCCATCTGGATTAGGAGTATATAATACAATTCATGAACCAAGAGGATTAGGACAAGGTATATCAAGAGCGAAAAGCGAAGGAAGAAATCCTAAAAATTACGGCGCTGCTCGCGGTATTGTCCCAAATTTTGCGGGAGAGATTGATGCAAGAACGGCAATGATCTTAACTTACTTCACTTCAAAAGAAGAACAGGTATTAAGACAAATCTCACAAGCATTAAATAAACCTATATCAGAATTAGATGAATTAGATTTAAAGAAAGTTAATTTTAAAAATATTGATCCTACATTACAAGGAGAAGATCTAAAGAATAGGTTAATTCAAATAATTCAAAGAAACAAAATGATGCATGGTACGGGCGCCGGTTCGATTACGGTTAGTCCATTAGAGACTGTCCCCGCTAAAAGCACTGGTAAAAGATTAGATGAACGGTCTCCAGAATGGTTAATGAAAGAGTATCTTTTCGATGGATATACTCCGAATTTTGCAGAAAAGAAAAAGAAAAAATTTATAGTTGAGAGAAAAGGGGAGCATAATTACGGCGAAATTTCTCTCCATGCACGAGAAGAAGCACCACGGCCGGATATCTTGTCTCCGGACTTTACCACGGCGGCTACGCCCACGAAAGATGATGTTAAGGGCGACAGAGTAGGCAAAGTCACTTTTGGTATGACGCCAGACTCGATTAGTATTCAATATCTTCAATCTTTAGATCATAAGACCCCCGGAATTGGCTATAATTTGTTCAATGAGGTTGTTTCCTTAGCGTATGAAAAGGGCGCAAAGGTAACTTCGGGTTCTCTAGTAAATCAATTTCCAAATGAGCTTTATTATGATGTAAAACACAATCGTAAGATTGCAACCGAAAAAATAGACGCAGCCATTAAAGACGGAACCGCTCGAGGTTTTAAAGGTGGAGGAGGAGTGGAGGGTGCGACTACGCCGCTACCCCCAGATATTGCAAAATTATTCTCTCCGTCTCCCCAACAAAGAGAAGAATGGATCTACAATGCTACTCGAGACGTCAATCCTTCCATTTTTGATAAATTTATGGGTTTGTCGACGAAACTCACAAGTAAAACCAACTGGAAAGCCTTAGTTAGCCGAGACGCATTCCCTCAAATGGGATATAGAATAAAGCCCGGATATTATACGGAAGGATCGTACAATGATCCGTGGGGAGATATAGCTTTTGAAAATTTGGCACAGTTAAGGGATCTTGTTAATAGCCGTAAGAGTGGAATCAAAAATTACCACGGCGCAATCATGAGGCACGCGATACGTTTCCACAACTTAAGTACTCAACCTCTAACGCACCATAAAGAGCATGGAATGGCTTGGGGAAATTATCTTCAATATGATGACGAGGGTAATTTAGCTAGTGATGCTTCTGCGGGTGGATGGGAAAAAAGCGTACCAAGAAAATCTAAAGGTTTTGTTCCGAGGTTTTACGATGAGAGCTATGGTCATGATCCTGATCATGGAATGGCTTTTGAGTTATTCGTAGATGATGAAAGAGTAAAACTACCACGCGGCAAAGCTTCAACAAATCAAAACCTTCTCGCTCATGTCTTTAAGATGAAAGAAGACAAGAAAAACTTGGGCAAAAAATGGGAAGTTAGAGTAGCAAATATGCGGATGACAAGAAACGGACCAGTACCGCAGTCTGGTGGCGGGATGTTGTCTAGCAGCGGCGTGATGTCTGAAGGTTTCGTTCCGAGCTTTTATGAATCAAAAGATGCACAACATGGTACACCAGCTATGTTAGCAGGCAGAGCTGCGATGAAGGTTAAGGCAGAGCCCAATAGCATGGGTGAGGCTTATGATGATCATCGATTTACTTTTACTTTGGAAGATGGGGGTGCAGAAAGATGGTTTTCAGAAACCTTGGGTGAAATTATACAAGACTATCAAAAGCCAGATCTAAAATCTTTTAAAGTGGGCCTCACTAAATCTTCGCCAGAAGATCTTAGGGGAAAAGGGTACGGCTCAAGGATGTACGAAGAGATGCTCAAGTGGGTTAAATCTAAGGGCGGGCATGGAATTTATAGTGACACTTCAGTAAGCGAAGCGGCTGGTAGAGTTTGGAATTCTAGTAAGTGGGAAGGGAAAGGCTTTACTAAAGGTCGGGGTCAGCATGGAACATTAATGGATAAAGATGATACTGTTTTGATAGACCAAGAAACTATCGACGCTGGTATGATTCCCGAAAACATGGCCCATATAAAAGCTGGAGATAGAGTTCGATTGGGAGATATGCCGGGCTACACTCCTACATGGACTCCTCTTACTAAAGATGAAGTTCAGAGTCTGTCCTTGTCAAAGCTGCAGAAATTACATTCATCCAGACAGAAGCAGAAAGACCCACTTGTGGCACCAGACGGAACTGATACTCCTTATATTTTTTCATTACATAGTGAAGGATACGTGCCTAGTTTCGCGGCTTTAAATGAAGCGATCGGTCGGGAACAAGCGGCGGGTGTACCCAACTACGCCATTAGAGTGGGGCAAGATAACAGATTGAAAGGGTCTGCTAACCCCGCTGGACTTGGGGTCTTTAATAAATTTGACGAGCCGAATGGTATATCACAGGGTATTCGGAATTCCGTGCGGGCGGGTATTGATCCCAAGAAACATAGCGGAATGATTCCTAATTTCGCTAGCATTTTGAATTTTAGTGATGGTTACGTTCCTAATTTCGCCGAATTAGAAAGTATTAAAATTAATGAAATAAATCCAATAATTGGTGAAGCTGCAAAAATGGCTGGAGAAATGGGTAAAGAGTTTCGAGCAACGAATGCGGATATCTTGCGCCTCCAGAACGAAATTGATTCAGGCGCAGCGGAGGCTGCCCAGCTCCAGAATGATATCAACAGTTTAGCTGGAGAAATACCGGGAGCTACTACTGCAGCGGCAGAGGCTAAGGACGCGCATGAGGCTGCAGTGTCTAATCTCAACAAGGTTAATGCTGAAATCCCAAAACTTGCTGCGAATTTAACCAACGCACAATCAAATGCAAGTGCTATGGAAGCGGGTTTAGCTGAGGCCGAGGCGGCGGTAACTGAGGCGGAGACCGAGATGCATGCCTTGGGAATAATATGGGAGAGATCGAAAGCAGCAAGTGCGGCCACAAATACAGCCTTGGAGGAGATTAATCAAGAGCTGGGCGATGCCGAAAAGAAGTCGAAAGATATAGCGCAGGCTATGCAAGGTCAAATAAGTGAACTTGAGAAAGGTCGCGAAGAATTATCTACTTTATCCTCTAATGAGGCTGACGCTGCAAAACATGCGGGTGACATGGCAAAACTTGAGGGCAAAAGGAAAGGTGAATATGAACAGGCGGTTGCTGCGGCGCAAGACGTTAAAAAAGTCGAAGAAGAAAAGCAGAAAGCAAACGAAGCAATACTAGAACAATTAAAAAGAGACTTACAAGCTAAGAGAGACTCTGGGGATCTTGATGTCGGTAAAGAGCAAGAGGAAATTAAAAGAGTTGAAAAGGAGCAAGTAGATTCCAAACAAAGAGTTAAAGACGCAGATGATAAAGTAGCCGATAAGACAACAGCTCATGAAGAGGCTCAAGAAGATAAAAAGAAGGCTGACACCAACGCAGGGAAAGCGAGAAAGGTAAGGCAAGACAAAGAGAGAGAAGTCGGAAATAGCGAAACGAAACTTCAGCAACAACGAGTAGAGTATGAATCAAGTGAAGCTGATAAAAACCAATTAAGAGATTCGCAGGATGAGTTGAAGGCAGAGGCTCGGGCGCGGGAGGAGCAGAAAGCGCGAGACCTTGTCGCCTATCAGGAATCCGGAGATTTACGGAACAAAGCAGAGCAGGCTAAAAATCAGGCGGAAGAGAAAGATACAGCCGCGAAAAAGGCGGTAACTGATGCTACTAAT
>CEUI01020708.1_pt1 | contig 14426 bp, 27 predicted proteins | sample 531411 | NCBI WGS metagenome assembly CEUI01 (sample SAMEA2622841, study PRJEB7988) | marine metagenome | isolation source: saline water (ENVO:00002010), including
TAGTTGGCTAATCTTCGTTTCTTTTATCCCATGTGCTTTTGTATCCTGCTAGGAACGCTGCTGCCATTACGAATACGAGTGCTTCTCCTGACATTTGTTCTCCTGTTCTGATGTATTGTTCTCATATATAAAATTAAAAGGGTTTGTATATCTAATAAAAAAGTTTTTTAATGTTTAGTCCCACATAGGGTTGGCGGCGGGAGGTCGTTCCCCCGCCGCCGATTACTCTACCCTACTCACCATTGCGAGGCTATGCTGCTACCCATTTGCCTTGCAAAACCTTCCCTTGGAGTCTCGGACGGGTTTCTTTTACTTCTTCTTGGGCTTCAGCCATCCAGCATCGCATGGTTCTTTCCTACGCTTTTTAGAAGCGTCATCGCTATCTTCTAGCTCACGCTTGGCTTGAGCGTAGCCTTCATTGTAGCCTTCGTCATAATCAGACTCGTCGTACTCGCTGTAATCGCCATAGCTATCGTTTAGTCCATCATCAAGAGGAGTGTCGATATGCTGATGGAGGCTAACAACCTCGTACTTGCAAGTCCTCAACTTCTGACAATCGCAATCGTGAGGAACACTGACCACATCTGCTGGGTCAATTTTCACAATCATCAGATTACCTCCACCAACGGCATAACCCTTGGCGTATTCGTGACTGCCAGCGTGGAAACCGCTAGAGCAACCAAGGTCAGCGTTATCGCACACGCCGTTTCGACGCATCTCAAGAACCTGACCAACAGAGTTGTCGAACTTGCCGCTATACTTATCGGTGAAGTCGTGATTGACTCCCTTGTATGCAAGGAAACAACCGTCTGGAGTAAGAGGCATGGCCTTATGCTCCAAGAAGCGATAAAGCTCGTCTACGGCTCGACGGGACGGGTTAGCCATCAACCTATCCATGAAGCGGATAAGAGGCTTGAAAGGCAATCCTCGACCCATAAAATCTAGGATACGGTCAACAAGGTGATTGTGAATTGGTTCACCCATGTAGTAGACCGCGCCATCCTTGACTTCCACGTTGCCGTCAACGTAATCTTCAACAGCCCTAGAAAGGTCGAACAGATTCTTTAGCTGTTCTTCATCATGCTCGTCTTGTGCGAGTGCTTGGCAGACTTCCCGAAAAGCAGGATTGTCTTGCGCCATTGTGTATGCTTTGCCATCTAATACGATGGTAGCAGATTCTTCAGTGAGTATGTGAGGTATCATCATTTTTCTATTATACTTGGTATTCTTGTTTATGTCAATTCCTTAATGGTTACTTACTACAAATATCTATGACGTTAATATAGTTAACAACCTGTTTTTTACAATTTTCGAGGAAACCGTGACCCCAACTGTGTTTCCAGTTACCTCCAACGAACTCAAGCATCTCGTACTTGTTCATAACCTTCTCCGCTTCGCTTGAGATGTCGTGAGTCGGTTTCAGTCCGTCTTGCTTTAGTTCAATAGAGAACTCATTACAAATCTCTCGGATACCGTCAATCAGCTTTTGGTCAGAACCGTGCATCATGGTGTTGAACTTTAGTTTGAACAATGCCATGTCACCGTTACGGTCTGCCAAATCTTCCCAATTTATATTGTTGTGTACCGTTATCATCCAATCTTGTTTGACTCCGTTATGACCTAGCAAGTAATTGCGGTCAAACAGCTTTTGTTCAAGGCTTTTAGATTTAATTATGTTTTTTAATTCTTCGGTGATGTAAGAGAAGAACTCTACTGCTTTTTTATTCTTGGCAACAGGATTCTTACTCTCGAAAGTCTTGACCTTCAAGCCAACAAGTTTCTTCGGCATCTGGATTCCAGCCAGCGCAAGAGTCTCCTTCCAGTGTTTGATTTGGCAAGGGTCAACCTCACGACCATTCAAAGGGTTGATGGGCTTGAATTTATCCATCTTAACGTAAACGTAAGAGTCTTTCTCCAAGTCAATCTCTCCACAATTCCACCAATCAGATTTTGTGGTATGCCATCTAGCTTTTGTGCTGGCAAAATCATATTCAAACACTTTTGTAGTGTGTTTTGCGTTCTTGACGTAGCCACTACCTTTAGAAGATGCCGCTTGAGGGTAAATAAGTGCCATCTTGATTGCTGGCAACTCACTCAACTTGATTACAGGTGCGTCAAAGTTGTTGTCCTTCTTCCACTTGGCCCAAACTTTTTTGTTATGAGGCGTGATAAAGTAAACCTTGTGCGCTTTTTCTCCAATATGGTTGTCACCCATTTCAATAAGCGGAGCAATGCGATTGAGTATGCCGCTCCTCATGCCGCAATCATTCAATACGATAGGACGATTCTCAATACACTTTATGCTATAATTCTCGTTGCCGCGAACTTTGTAGCCTCTGTTTGGATGAGCGTACTCTTTGAGAGCAATATCTTTGTGTTCAATATCGCCAAGAGTGAATGAATCCGAACCCACTGGTTTACCCTTGTATTCAACCTTACCCTTAAACAAACTACTGAAACGATACAAAGGACTTCCGTAGTCAAATACTTGACCATAAGTTTTCTTTGCTTCGTACATACTCGGAGCATTGGTAAGGTTCTTGGTTACTTGTTCAACCATTTCCTTACGAACTTCTTGCAGCTTTTTGATAATCTGCTTTTGAGTATAATCAGTATATTGAAGTGCCTCACGGCTCGCGGAAATCTCCAACTCTCCAATGTCAAATTGAATCTCTAATCCAGATGAAGCCATGCTACGCAAAATTGCAGCATCGTCATCGTCGGCAGCTTTAGTGGTAAAATCACAAGAGTATTCTTCTATCGGGTAAGCAATGTTTCCCATGATAGCATAAGAATTATCACTTGCGCGGTATCCGTAACGAGACTCTGTGCCTCCCCTCAAAACCCAGCCATCGCCTCGCAAGACAACTGCCTTGCGGCTCAAGTCGAGCTTTGCGCCTTTAACGATTGGCTTAACATTCCAAAACTTGAAAAGGTCTTGAGCTTTTTCTGTGAAATTGTCAGCGTCACCGTCCTTAACGGGAATCACAATCTCGATGCCGTCACGCTCTTTGCTCTTTTCGCTGGACATTTTGGAAATCTGACCTACCTGTGAGGGGTCGATAAATGCGTTGTAAGTGGTCTTACAGCCGTTTTGATAAGAGATGATAACAAAGTTATCCCCGTAGGCAAAACCAGACTTACAACCCAATCCCAACTGTCCGATTTGGGCGTTGGTGTTTCGCTTGGTGGACTCACCGTAATTGGCGTAGATGTCTTGAATGTCTTTCTCCGACAATCCCAAACCAAAATCTCGTACATGAAAATTAGGATTCATGCGGGTCGGCAGAGTAATCTCGATAGGTTCATCACCTCGACCAGCCTCAACATGAGCGTCAAAAGCGTTACAGGAATACTCACGCACAACCGCCAAAGTCTTGTCGGAATATAATTGGTTGCGGAGTACGTTGAAGATGTGAGACAATCCTTCAGCTTTGATTCCAAACTTATAGGATTTGAAATCTTCGGACTGTTTCAATGTAGCAGGGTCTTTCGTTTGAGTAATCATATTATCATCTTACAGGATTTTCTGCGTTGTGTCAAGCATCAAATCTAATTTTTTTTAATTTTTTTTTGAAGCTAGGTTCTTTCCCCAATCTCTGCTGCATGGGGTTATATCAGCGATTTCATCATTGCCCCATAGAGCGTCAGTATAATCGTTTATAGGTTCCGTTAAAAACTTTCGCACTTGTTGAGCGTCCTTAAATCTTCGCTTGGTGACAAAGAAGGCGTGACAATCAAAACCGTTGTCATCAACTTTACCTGTCTTGAATTTTACTAGATAGTGGTTTTTCATTTTGTATAAATAAATTAAATTGTTTAATCGCGAGAAGAAAGGTGAATCAAGTATAGTCCTCCCGCAACAAATAAAAATAGAGCGAAACAGAACAAGTTAAGCTACCTTCCATTGGTTAGGGGTTGGCATCCACATTTCGGCTGCATACTCGTCCTCAACCCACAATCCGTTTTGCATTGCGGCGATAGCATAATCTTTGTGCTTGAGTTCTATGTCGTAGTCAACAGGCATATCTACACTGACGGGAGGTGCAGCCGTAGGCATATCTGCATGACTACGAGGATTAGGTTTGTCTGGATGTGACTCTGAATAATGAAACAAAGGCTTGCAGGGCCAAGTAGCATAACACAAACGATGAGCTTGGTCTTGCGTAAGGTTGTCAGGCAAGCACTTGTGATGCAAGTTGTCGAAAGTGATAGGTAAGTCGAAATGCTCTGCAAGTAAAGATGGAGTCCATATACCTTTGTCCTCATTCTCTACAACAAGGCGAGACTGAACGGAGTCGTCGCACTTGGCAAGGTTGGACATGAAACGTGCAGCGATGTCTGCTGGGTCGCCACTGGTATTGTTGATATGGATATTGATAGGAGCAGTATAGTCGCGGCTTGTGCCTAGCATATCCATAAGCCAGCCGTGATGGTTAAGTTCTGTGATAGTCTTGGATACGGACGCTGCATTGGTGCTGGCTAGTACGTTGAACTGGTCAGGGTGACAAGACACACGCAAATCGTGTTGCTGTATAATGATGGCACAGTCAGCAAGGGTGCTGATGATATTATCATGGTCAGGGTAATCTGTAAGCTGTAAATCTGCAAGGTCATAAGTTAGCAATGGGAATAGGTTTGAGCTAACACGATAACCCCACTCGTTTGTAGCGCAATGAGTGAGAGCCTTGCGGGTAACAATAATGTTGTTGAGTGTGCGTTCTGAAACAATGTCGATGGCTTGCTTGCGTGGAAGCGATGCAAAACGCTTGTACGTCATGGTCTGGAACTTGTCGCCGTTGTCGGCAAGCACGTTGGATATGCAGCATAAACAATTCATGTCGTTATACTAACCTACTATCTTGGTTGTGTCAAGCACAACATAATTTAATTTTTTTATTCCGAACTGCTTCTTAATCGTGCGGCTTGTTTTGCTTCGATGAAACAAGATTCTACGTCATGGATTGCTTCGTCTATGTCGGTGACTCGATACACCTCGCCTTCGTTGGTAATGACTTCTTCATACCCCTCCATCTTTAGTTCACTTCTCGCCTCTTTTGCGAGAGCCAATACTATATCTAATGCTTTTGCTGTAATCATTTAACTGTGCCTATCTAAAAGTTTCGTTAACTTACCCGCTTCTTCGGTTAAATCCATTGTGTCTCCATCTTGTTTTTCAGTTAAACTCCAGATAAGATAATCGTTTGGACTCATGCTTTCCTTACCCATTGCAAGCATTTTAAGACCCATGCGACTCTGGAGTTTCTTCTTTGCCCAATCATCTAATTTAATTTTTACTATCATTTTATAAAGTCGAATCTTCTTTAAGGCAATCCCATTCGCCTAGCGCAGCCCAACAAATGTCTCTAAAATCTTCATTGGATTCCGGTCTGGCATCTTGGATTATGCTCCACATAACCTCTGCTTCCAACCCATGTTCTCTAGCAATTTTAAGAGTATTGTTAATTACTGTAATTTGTTTTTCCGCTGTAATCATTTCGTTAATATACATTTTTAATAATCAATTCCCACATCTTGTTGCGGATATTCGCTGCTGCCATCTTTTAGCTCTGGTCGTTCTTGCTCAATCATTTCCCGAATGTCCATACAGCGGTCAAAGCACTGGTCAAGCGTGTATTCGTTTTTCTTAAAGTCTGGGCATCTATCGTAGATTGCCATGATTAGTTCGTAGTTTCTCATAATTAGTTTAATCTAAATTCAAATTGTTCGTGTGGCTTGGCATCCAGTATTGTAAAACCTAGTGCTTTACCTCGCGCCTCGTATGCTTTCTCTACGGCATCTTTGTTTGCGTACCTACCTTGGGTAAGCTCCCATAATTGTTTGCCGTCACTGTGGTATCTTAAATGTATCCAATACTGATTCTTCATTTTTATTCTCCCATTACATACAACGGGCAAGTAAACGCTGGCGTGTATTCTCCAACGTATGCACCCGCAACATTAAATTGAAAATACTCTACTGCCTCGTCGTAGTCCATACCGTCTCTCTCTACGAGGATGTCTATGCACACATCTTCGTTGTAAAGAGCCTTCGGGTGCGAGCCGTTGCTTACTACAACGCCCATCCACGCTTGTTCAAATCCATCAGCGAGCAGGATGTCATCGTCAGGATAATTTTCTTCGATATAATTATTGATTACTTCTTTAGTCATTTTTGCTCCCGTTTAATTCTGTTTCGTAAAACTCCATAACTTCCGCTACTTCTTCCCTGTGGTGTTGTTCAATTTTTCCAATCTCAATCATTTGTCGAATAGACTGTTGATTCAGTAACTCCGTATAGCTCGCGGCCATCACTTCTAGTTGCCTGTTGTTCAACTTGTGCATCCTTTCGATGATTGCTTCTCGGTCTTTGTATTCACCATGAAGGTAAATCAACATACCCGCCAGAGGCAGCACCGTCAACCAGTAAAACATTCTCTCTTTGTTCATCGCTCTATCTTTTCAAAGTGTTCATCTACAATGTCCAGAATATCACCTTCTAACTGATTCTTCCAGCCGAACTCTCGTAGTTGAGGCCAGTATTCCTCAAAGTATTTTTCTACATCTTCGTGAATATCCGCTTTAACGTCTAGTATCTTGTATCCCATAATTTAATCCTCCAGTTGCATTAGGTGTTCTAACTCTTTTTCAACGCAGCTTGGCGATAGCCAACCCTTGACGCAATCTTGCCACTTCTCAATTTCAAATAACCTACCGTTCTTAAAAACTCCCATCTCATATCGTCCGTCTTGGTTGCCGTAGCTTGCTTCGTTGCGAACAATGGAAATTTCTAGTCCGTTGTCAAGATTTACTCTCGCCCACTTGCGGCTGTCGTGTTGATTGAATTTAATATCTGTAAACTTCATATAATTTAATTTTTTTATGCCCATCCAAAGTTAAAGGTAATTCTACTCGTAATCTCTAATCGCAATCACATAAGGAAAGCGAGGAACGCCGTCAGGCGTAAGGTTAAAATACTTAACCGTAGCCTTCTTGCCAATAAGACTTTTGGCGTTCTGCAATAAGTCAGCAAGGTATTCAAATGTGCCTTTGACATTAGAATTAAAGGGTTTACCTGTTTTAGACTGAAACTGAAAATGCTTAATAGTTCCAGCCCGATTACCCTTGCCTTCTTCATAGCCAAGAATTTTGTATTCTTCGTCTATAAAATCTTTACGCTTCAGCAACCTTGGTGAGCGTTTGTTCTCGTAAGGCCCGTCGAGTCTAATCATCTGACCCTCGTAGCCAGTGTCTACATAATCCTCATAGCAACGGTCTAGTTGCTCTCTACCGTGAATTTCAGTAGTCTCTACTAGCACAAGACAATCTTCTTTATCCAAACCTAAATTTGGAAATTGAGCATCCAAGATTGAAGTCCTGTCAGAAAATGAGTCCTTCTCTGTCCAGTTGTAACGACCTCCAAATCCTTCACCGATTACTGGCGCGTCATAAATGTGATACTGAATCATCTCCTCGCTTTCCGCAAGATGCTCGTCAGTAAGATTCTGCTTGCGAACGAGGTGAATAATTTTATTGAAATCATCTTTATACTTATGATTGTATAGCTCACCGTCAAGAACAGCATTAGGATACTTCTCAAAGAAGGGTTCCAATGCTTCACTGATGTGAGGTACGGCAGTAATCTCCTTACCAGTACGGGTAAATAAACCCTCACGCATGGCAATACAACGTATGCCGTCCAGCTTGGGTTGAGAGAATACAGGCGTACCTACTCCCGATTCATCAATCTCGCTCATTACTTCTTTCTGGCGATTCTTGTTCTTAAAATCCTGCGCCAACATAGGCTCGTAAAACTTTTTCTTCTTAATGTTTTTGACGTTAAGATGGTATCCGCTTTCTAGCTTTTTATCATGCTTTGCAACAGCTTCTTTAATCGCTTGCTCCTCACCAGTGGTAGCATTTGCTCTGCCAACATTCTTGGGCTTACAAACAGTCCACTTGTTTTGAATCTTTTTACCATCCTTTTGACCGCTGATGGTACGATACTTGTCACCATCAACAACGATTTGCCATTGCTGGATTGCGCCAGCAGTTGTTAACTTGTATAGTATGGGTAGCTTCATGTATCCCATGATACAGGAGTATCTGCATGAAGTCAAGAAAAATTTTCAAGAATTTTACTTCTTCCAACGGTCAGTATATTTTTTAATTTTTTTATTGCACCAGATGTTAACAAGAAGGGCGACAACCATCGTTGCCGCCCAAACTCCTATGGCTAATTCTGTGTCGCTCACAAATTACCCATGAAGGGCTTTAGTTCTTCTTTGATAAAGCACCGAATTTTCTTCGCTTGCCTTCTCAAGTGTTTTGCCTCGTAAGATTTAGCAATACTCATCAAGTTGGCTTCCGCTCGCTCCATCAAAAACTGGTCGAGTTGCGCTTTTTCTTGCGGTGTTACTTTCTTGTTGTTCTTTTTGCTCCTCATGGTCGTCTTTTTTATATTCCTTAATCTTCGTTATCGGTTGTATTGGTATTATCTTCATACAAGTCTGCTGTATCTGATGGTCGGTTCCTGTATAGTTGCTGCTCAAGGTCGGCTACGACCTTGCGGTAAGCCGCGACTTCACCCGCATCATAATCATCCATAACAACTGCTTGGTTGATTATGTTTTTATATCTTTTTAACAATTCTTTCACAAGTGCAACCATTTAATCGAAAAATGTTCGCCAGAACATTTTCAATCATTAAAGACATCTTTAACCTTTTCTCTTGGCTCGATGCTTTTTGTTTAATTCTTTTACTCTATCGGGATTTTGTTCCCGCCATTTTTTCGCGTTCTCTAAAATACGCTCTCTATTCCTCTCATAGTATTCGCGGCGTTGCTTTGAAATTTTCTCTCGATTCTTTTGGTAGTTTTTGCGATTGTATTCCCTAACCTTTTCTGGGTTATTGTCTCGCCACTTTTTAGATTGGAATAAAAGTTTATCCTTATTGTCTTTATAGTATTCCTTTGCGTAAGCCAACGCTTTATCCTTGTTCTTGTAATAATACTTCCGCTTTGATGCCAAGGCGTTCTCTCGCGCCTGTTCCTCTGTTAGTTTTTTAGCCATATATTTTTCCTTTTTTATACCTTATTAAAAACAAGCCTTACCTCTCCCTATTCTGCACTCGCAAAAGGGATTTCCACGCGATTATGAGCAACAATACATCTGTATCGTTCGCGCTTCGTAAGACTTAAAATACCCATATACCTTATATTACCTTTTTTCAGCAATTTAGTCAATAAAAATTGGTGATTCGTCGCCAAGACATACTGAATAAATGTTATCATTAAAGTATTCAGTAGCTTTTTCTTCAGACCCCATAGCTTCGGCCATTATCTCAACCATTATCATGCGGTCATAACACGCTCTAGGCTTACCGTCTCCGTTACTCGTCACGCCCATAAACGCTGACTCAAAACCGTCTAACACAATAACCTCCCCGTCATAATCATGTGCTAATTTATAGTTATCTACTGCTTCGTCTACTTGTTTTTTATTCATTAGAATCCTTTTTTTGGGTTATCATCATCCCAATCACGCGACTCGGCGGCTTTGATTATATCTTTAGCAAATTGCGCCGACACTCTGCTATCTGGTTCATGTAATATAATTCTTTGAACTGGTTTTGATTTTGTCTTAAATAACTTATCCCATTCTTCTTCGTAATACCTCGCCATCTTCATGCGATACCACTGACTCTCTTCGCTAATTTCTTTTCTACTGGATTTCTTTCTGGTCATTTTCATAATATATTACACTACGGACGCTCCAAGCACCATGCCCAATAATCGCATAGTGGCTTATCTTGAATCTGATTCCAACGTATAGACCTAGCAATGTATGACGGTACATTCCACATTCGACACATATTCAACCAGTGAGACTCAATCTCCTCATACTTTTTGTAGTGTTTGGATTGGTCTAGTCCATAAAATCGGAATAAATGAACATCAGCACAAAATACTTGAGCCTTCAGTGGTGACAATAACTCAAGAGCAAAAGAAGTTTTCGCTTTTTGTAAACCTAAAATATCGTCCACTAGCCTATTGCGGTAGCTTACATAGTTTTCATCCTCTTTCTTATCAAAAGATTCTGGGTTATCGAAAAACTGTTTTGAGAATTTAGATAAAAATCTAGTACGGTTATTGTATAATCCTACCCCGCTTTTTTTCAAACGGCGCATGAGTTCTTTATCGTTGTTTACCCACTTTTCGTAATCCTTTAGAGCATTGTAACCTTTTACATTAGATTGCCAACTGGTATGCACCGAACAGAAAGCGAAAACCCAACGACGAAATTTTTCTTTTAGAGAAGTCGGCTCTAGCTTCGACCAATACTCTTGATGAGAGTCGATAGCGTCTCTGTTAAGCCCGTTGAAAAACTTTTCTACCGCATGAAAAGAAGGCTCTCTACCGCAAGTGAGTTTGTTGCCCTCCTCAATAAAAGATAGTTGTTTGTAAGTTGGTTCCGACAAACTGGAACCAATGAAGTCCATTTGTGTAGTATTGCTCATATATTATACTTATAGCTCAATTTCTTTAGAACGTCAAGAAAATTTTTCAGAAAAAAATCATTCAATTTAGAATGGAGCGTGTAAATAGAGGTGATGGACACTAACTTTCAATTCTTCGTTGACATTATTATGGCAATAATCGCCTTACTTGGGGGATGGTTATTCAAAGTAATGTTCTCTAACGCAAATAAACAAAGAGAAGAAATTCAAGACCTCTATAATAGACAGAGGGAAGATTATAGAAAATTAAGCGACGAAATGGTTGCTCTGGCTTTATCGCTTCCAGACAAGTATGTAACCAAAGATGACTTCACTAGAATGAGCGAACAAATCCAAGATAGATTCGACAAACTAGAATACAAAATTGATAACCTGCGAGATAAATAAATTTAATTATCCCCCGCCTCATTAAAAGCCTCGGTAGCCCCGACACTATCGGGGCTTTTTTTTATCTTAAATTTTTTCTAACCCAAGGCTGCATCTTATTAGTTTTTGAATCGTAGTATAAAGTTGGCCTTCCATATAGGTAGCCGTTGTTTAGGTGAAATCTGCGCGTAAACAATGGCGCGGTGTTGGTCTGGGCGTTTCCTTGCTGTAATGTATTGTTATTTGGTTGCGGGAAACCGTTCTGGAACCCATAGTTATTTGGTCGCTGGAAACCGTTCTGGAACCCATAGTTATTTGGCTGTTGGAAACCGTAATTCGGTCTATGAAAGTTCAATGGGTGATTTGTGTTATTTGGGAATTGAAAACCCTGTTGCGGCATCATCTGATTACCGCCGTAAAAAGGCATCATACCATTGTTGAATGGATTATATGTGGGTCTGGCGAATTGAGCTTGTGCGCTCACCGCGAACATAATTAAAATAAATAATTTATTCATCTTCAGTATAGTAAATCTTTTTAGCTTCGTTTGTGCCGTAACCCTGCGGGATTCCCTCTGGGTAGTCTTTCTCCAGTAATCTCTCAAGTACGCCAATGATGAACATATCTTCGGGGTAAGGCTCTGGAATCTGCATTAAGTCTTGATAAATTTGCAAACCTTTTTCCCTTACTTCTTTTTCGTCTAAATTTACAGTATAATCCATGTTATATAATATATTGGTTATTTGGCAATTTCAAAAAAAACTACCATACATTTTCTAGGTCTATTTTCCAACCAAAAAAACTAATCAAACTATAAGAATCAAGCATCTGTTTTTGTGAGCTTACGGCCAAAACTTTGCCATTATGCTCCGCTTCATACTCGGTTTCCGCTCGGCAAATACTTAATAACAATACTTGGTACTTGATATAATATATCATCCCATCCTCACTCTCGGCTCTCCAACGCTTGTTTAAGCTGCCATCGTCGTAATAATTGCATAAAAGAGAAAGAGAGTCACCACAGCAGTCTATATATAGGTCGCTGTTAGTTATCTCTAGTAACTCATTATTTGGCTCACTACTCTTCATTTTTAACCAACGAACGCAACGCCTCGTATATACTCTTGAATATAACGAACAGGAAATAAAAGACGGTTAACCCAACCATCCAAAACCAATCTATTATTTGGCGCATTTTAATTCTTTTTTAAGTTTAATTATTTCGCGTCTTAAAGTTCTTTCTAATGCGTATCCATTCTGACAATGCTTTCGCAGCTTTTCCATAGCGGGAATATAATCATCCTTAAAACTTATCATACCCGAGCATTCCAAAGAGCGAAGATACATCATTCCATCATTATAAGTTCCCCTAAAAGCCTCTCTATCTTTATTTTTAATAACGTAGGAAGACGGTTTGGTCGAGTGATCCCAGTATTTTTTCATCTTAAAACTCTATATTTAACTATCTTACCAGTTTTTTTGCTAGAATACAAGAACATAATTTGATCTCTACCCTCCATCGGGTTAAAGTATTTAAGCCATTCTACATTAAACGGACTTTTCGATGGGTCTTCGGGGGTGGCAGGATAAGTAACGGTATGCCAAGTCGGGTCTGCGCCCTCATGAATCTTTTTAGCTTTTTGTTTTTTGCGTTTAGTCTTCATAAATTATTCCACTGTTACCGATTTAGCTAAATGCCTCGGTCTATCTACATTATACGCCTTTTTCTGCGCCAAGTACATACTAAAAAGCTGCAAGGGGATAACTGATAGTATAGGAGATATGTATTCTTTAGATTTAGGCATATTTATTTCCCAATCATAACATTCCTGCGGGAATTGTTGTCCTTCTTCTTTAATTACAGCTAAAGTGCATCCTCGTGACTTTAGTTCCATCAAATTCGATATATTTTTGTCCCGTAAGGTTTTCTGCGTTGCTAAAAAGAAGCACACAGAACCTTCTCCGATTGCAGCTAGTGGCCCGTGTTTGATCTCTCCAGCGGCGTAGCCGTGCGAAGGTACATAACAAAGCTCCTTAATCTTTAGCGCTCCCTCTAGGGCTACTGGGTACATATACTGCCTACCAATTATGTTTATGTTATTTAGATCAACGCAAGAATCTGCCAATGTTTTTACTTTATCGTTTGACAACTTTATGGTTTTATCTATCAACTCTGGTAAAGCTCTTATATTTAGCATTATATCTCTAGCATCTACCAAGCTCATTTCCTTTTTTCTACCCAATAAGACAGATAACATAAGCAAGATGGTTGCTTGAGAAGTAAAAGCTTTCGTAGACGCTACGGAAACTTCGGGGCCAGCGTATTGATATATTCCCTCTCCTGTCTCTCTGGCTATGGTGCTGGCGACAGAGTTGGTTATAGCTACCGTATCTAAACCTTTATTTCGCGCTTCCTGTAAAGCCCCTAGCGTGTCGATAGTTTCACCAGACTGAGTAATCCCAATTACTAAAGTATTTTTATTTACTGGGTTATTTTTATATTTGAACTCAGACGAAAACTCTACAGAGGTAGGTATCTTGGCTATATTTTCTAAATAGTATTTACCTAAAAGACCGGCGTAATAAGCCGTACCGCAACCGAGTAGTAGTATGTTATCTATTGCTCTATTATCTGTATCTATTCCACCAAATTTAGCATTACTGAGGTCATCCTCTATCCTGCCCCGCATGGCATTTCTTACAGAACTGCTCTGCTCAAAAATTTCTTTTTCCATAAAGCAAGAGTAATCCCCTAGCTCCGCATCTGCTCTTACGCTGCTTAACTTATCAAACTTTACCTCCAAAGGTAACCATGTCGCTACGTTGTAAACCTTCCAAGAAGTTCCCTCGCACTCCACTACTTGATTATCCTCTAGGTAAACTACTTTATCTATATTTGGCGGCAAAGCGTTCGTATCGCTGACGAAATAAATCTCCTCCTCACCGACGCCCATAATTAACGGAGAGCTTCGCTTGGCTGCTATAATTTTATTTGGCTCGTTAATGGAAGAGACTAGGATTCCGTAAGTCCCTTCTACTGTTTGCAGGGCTTTCCTTACGGCTTCTAATAGCGTCATCTTACCGTACACACTTCTGTAGTGTGCGCTTTTTTTGTAATACGCTATTAAATTACATAGAACCTCTGTATCTGTCTCTGACTTGAACTCTATGCCTCTGTCTTTTATTAAAAAGTTTTTTAATTCTTCTGCGTTTTCAATAACACCATTATGCACTATTGATATTTTACCGCAATAAGAAACATGAGGGTGAGCGTTTGCTTCTGTTACTTTACCGTGCGTAGCCCATCTTGTGTGGCCTATAGCTAATGTAGAATCTAACTGGACTTTTCCTTCTGATCGAGGGCAGCGTACTAACTCAGATGGAGGCCCAACTCTTCTGATAAGAGCGTGCTTACCGTTTTGTGGCGCACTGATACCGCAAGAGTCATAACCTCTATACTCAAGTTTTTTAAGCCCCTCGTATACTTTTTGGGGTGCATCATTGTCTCCTATGTATCCGATTACTCCGCACATTATTTGACC
>CEUI01008239.1_pt1 | contig 14421 bp, 12 predicted proteins | sample 531411 | NCBI WGS metagenome assembly CEUI01 (sample SAMEA2622841, study PRJEB7988) | marine metagenome | isolation source: saline water (ENVO:00002010), including
ATTACTACGGTTGGATGTGAACAGGCTCCTGATGGAATATTTTATCTAAAGGTAGGAACCAGAGATCTTTGGACAGAGGGGCCAATCACGGGAGAACACCTTCCGATGGCGATGGCCACTTGTCCAGCACCATAATAAGGATCATAATAGATGACGACTTCTGCTGGTATACATTGTAAAGTAGTACCCAAGGAATGCTGTGGACCGCAACAGTGTTGTGGTGGAGCGTTGGGTGTTGCCCCAGACGGTGGACATCCGTTTTGCTATGGGTGGCCTGTTGATGAAGGTATGAGATTCTCGGTACAAGAAAAAGAAGGTCATCGCTGGGAAGGGACAATGGCGGCTGTCAGGCAAGAAGAAATGACCGCTATACAGGCTATGAATTATGGTTGTCTACACCCTAATTGTATATGCCCTGATCAAATCAACACGGGTAAATGTTATAGCAGTTCGGCCGATCCGCCTGTTTGGTATCGCCATATTGAAAATGGAGAAGATTGCCATAAGATGGGTAAGTGTTATATTGAAGGTTCTCCCGTAAGGCTAAATTCTTCTGAATGTGAATGCAGAGACGGTGTTTGGTCTACATATTGGGTTCCTGAAGACCATGTTGACGAGTGTGTTAATTGTCATGAAGCAACTAATCTTTCTAAATACAAGAACAACAGCGGACAATGGGAATACACACAAGATTGTTTAGAGTCTCCCGCACCAACAGACGAGCATAATATTAAATGCTGTGCCGATGAAGACGTTCCTATGTGTGACGAATGTCCTCATACATGCAATGTTTTTGCTGGTGGCGTTAATAGCTTTTGTGGACCTCCGGTTCTTTATGCGGCGGGAAATAGTCCTGAAGAGTGGGGTAATGGTGTTGGAATTGTAATACCTTGGCATATTACTCTGGCTTGTGTAAGGCCGGGGCCGGTCGATGGCTATGCTCTGCCAGACCCAGATTATGGCGTGTGGGTTGCCACAGTCACTTCTTACAGGCCAGACTGCGTACACGTATTGGGAGAGACTCAGTGTTGGGAAAAACAATATGTAGCAGTTGGAGAAAATGTAGACCTAGATAATTACGATTTGACAAGAATAGGAAAATACGATGAAGAAGGTCGTTGGATACCAGCTACAACTGGGCAGATGGAAATTGTCTCCTGTGGTATTGCTGGTAAGCTAGAATTTGAAATAGTGATAGAGTCTGGCGAGTTTCCTGAGAACTCTTGTGAGTTTGAGTGTGATTGCAGATGCCCATGTAATGAAAAGATTACGGATGTAGGTGGACAGACTATATGTAATTGCAACCCTAGTCATGACCCACCGGGAACTAATGATGATTGCCCATATGTACCGGGAGAAGAATGCGTACAAGGCGACAATCCCGCCAACGGGGCGCCGCGATGCGATTCAGCATGTTTTGATGCAGACTTCTTGTGTCCCGGCGCAGAAGCCGTAAGAAACGCACACACCCAAGAAGAGCTTATGTCAATGGACATTTGCTTGGCTGGCGATGGTCGTGATAATAAGTCTGAGTTAAAGGGTCGTCAATATAAAAATAACGAAGAACCCGAATGGGCCAGAGGAAAAGACAAAAACAAAACCCAGTGTTGGGGAAACCCGCAGCAAAAATGTTGCAAATGGTGTAATAGGTTCTGTGAAGACGAATGTGTCTGTGAGAGTAAACAATGTCTGACTGGTGTCCCAAGCCCGTGTGGTGAATATTCTTACTATAACGACGCTGGTCATGGGGCGGCTGCTGACGACCAATACGATCCAGAAAGAGAGCGAATTTGTTGCCCGGCTAAGGAAGTGTATAATGATCCTTGCTTTGATAGATGCAAGTTTAATTGCGGCTGTATGAAAAACAACGAACCTGAAGAAATCATTATTACTATTGAAGCCGATCTTCCAGAAATAGCTGGTTGTGATTTGTCTATGAAAGCTCCAGATAGTTATGGATGTACTAATACTGTATATCCAGAAGATTGCAACGGGCCGTTACCGGGACCATTTTATTCAGAAGGTGTTCGTTGTGCAAACCCTTGGGATCTTACAACCGACAGAGAGGGCAGTGTTTACCCACAGCCAGATTGGGGTTATCAATGCGTAAAGCCCGGAGGCTCCTCAAACGGTCCAGATAACTGGGACTTTCCCGCAAAGGGTGGTGGGTGCTTAGGTTGCTCCCCTCACCATTTTGGAAAATTTCCTTGGCACAATCCAGACGGCGAGTGTTGTTATAAACACCCGATGTATTCTGGAGAATTAGGCGGGCCTGCTTATCCTGAACACGGCCCAGTAGGTGAGTGCAATCCTTATTGTGAGGGTTGGTGGGAAACCGTTATGGACTGTATGAGGGCTTGGGAATTAGGTGTATGTGCTGCTAGAGAGATACCCGGACATGATGATCCCGTTCCTTGTTATCATGAATGTTATGAACAGGCATACAAAGCCGGTGCAGTATCAAGCCCGTTTGAAATGCTGGGGGGTACGAAAGCCCCGGAATGTCACCCGGAAGATAAAGGCGATGGCACTGGTTGTGATGGCAAGTGGCCCGGATTCTTCCCGTTCTTATATTACCACCCACCCGAAGATCTTTATTGCCCATACGGAGAATATTTTCCTGCGAACGGATGTCCACCTGTAGAGAACAGTCCAAGAGCCAAGAAATTTGGTACTGCGCAGCTATATTATCCCGGCAACCTTGATACAAAGTGGACCTCTTGTTGTGGTAATCAGCCCGCAGGCTGTAGATGTGTCTATCCTTGCGGTCACCCAATGTACGACCCTTGGGCTAGAACCGAAGCCCTTGTTGCGGGTTCAATTTGCGATGTTTGTTGGGAGTGTATGGCTACTGCGAAGGATGGTAGGCCCAACTCTTCCTTAGACGAAGCTAATGGATGTCCAGATGGCTGTGAAGCTGCTGGTGGAGCCGGAACAGGGCAGTGCGTACAAGTTGTGCAAGACGGCGGAAACGAAGTGGCTGGTTGTGGTCAATTCATGCAGGAGTTGCCGGGGATATGCGAACACCCCAGATACTGCCCTGAAGGGCTAATTCCTTACTCCACTTATGGTGGTGGATACTGTATCGAGGGTGATTCTTGTTGTACGTGTTGCCCCGGAAGTTATCGTGATTCAGCTTCAGGCGCGCCTGTTGAATTGAAAAACTGGGAACGTCTCTGTATGGCTGTATGCATGCTAGAGCCTTGCGGCATGGGGCATGGCTCTTTAGTGGAAGAGCCGGGACCAGACGGTCCAGTGCTAGTTGCAACAAACCCTGCATTGGCTAGCGTAACGTTTATGAGAGATGGAACTTCCACCCCCTTGGGTCCAGTAGTTCGCCTAGAAGATAAAATGGACCGTTATGAAATACATGCGATGTCAGCAGATCCTAATGGTCACGTAATTATTACTTTGATACTACAAGAAAGCCAAGACTCTCATACATTTATCAATGGAGATGAAATTTGGATTGGTTCGTTCCCGATGGACGATGGAACAATGGTTGGTTCAGACGTAGAGCTTCCAAACGATATAAATGGTCTCTGGGTAGTTGATACAGGTACAGCGGCAGAAATTGCCACAGGTGTTATAGATCCCACAAAGCAGATATTTATTAAGCATATTGGTGCTGGAAGAAAAGATCTTACTGGCTCGTGGACTACTGGCGGAACTGTCTTTCCTTGGAAGCAGTCTGATTCAGATTATAATTCAGTTCATCTTGACGGCAACGGAGAATATACAGACCCCAGTAACACTCCCGGCGATGGTTCTTCTATCAACATATACACGAAGACTAAACCGGGGTATATCAACACAGATTTGTTTATTGGTCTTATAGAAGAGGCTTTTGGTGAATGGTCTAGAATTTTAGATAAGCTTTTCTCGACTGAAACCACCAGTGTTGGCGGTCAGGACATTGCTTTTAGCCACGATCTTTTGGCTAGATTTATTAACATGGGTTATGAGAACCCGGAATCTAGAGATGTTCCCAGTAAAGAAGGCGTAGTATACAACTCTCCCGAGTGGAAAGATTTTTACGATGCGCCAGAGTTTGGAAGATGTATAGACCACCAAGGTAATCCCGTTGACGCAGATTCGCAAAGCGAGTGTATTCCTTACGGCGGATGTTATAAAGCAGGCTGTTCTGCTAATGATAAGAGGACTTTTGCAATTACAGGAAGGCTTCCTCATGATATTGAGTATGACAATTATAAGGATTGTGTCGAGGCTTCTGTGTCATATTGTCTTGAAAGAGACAACACGGCCACTCCCCCCGAGTACATAAACAAAGAAATAACTAGCGAAGCTGATTGTGCTGGAGAGTGGATAACAAAGAAAGGCGAATGGAGTATAGACTATGGAATTGGGTCTGGATTATTTAATCCCAGTCCAGATTTTGTATATCCTTGCGTACCAAAGAGCGGCGAAGATAATGCTTGCAGAAGTTGTGATGTTGGCATACATATTGAATGTAATGTGTGTATGGAAGGTGGGGCGTTTGTTGACGCTGCTAGCAGAGCCGACTGTATCGCTATTGGTGGTACGTGGACAATGCTGCCTAAAGCAACCAATAGCTATGTACCCAGCACCTGTTGTCAACAAATGGAAGAAATCTACGGTCAGTGCGCCGGTGATTATAACATGGATGGAGATATTGACCTACTCGATCTTCCCGGCGACCAATGCAACGCAGGAGAGTCTGGATGGTGTGTTGATAAGCAGAACTTTGACAACTTGTACTGGGACTCAGAAAGTTGTCGTAACTGCGGTGGAAAAACAGGTTGTGAAGACGGAGAGTCAGCAGATATTGGTGAATGCCTATCATCATATACTATTGGTAATCAAACACAAGTAGGATTTCCTGACGGTGTGCTTAACAGGGTTGTTGAAACTATTCTTTCTTCACAATTAAATAAAACAGACACGGTTGTTAACGTAGATAATTCGGCAGCATTTAGCGCTGGTGATTGGATTTATGTAGGAGATCCCGGCGAAGAAATGTTAATCACCAGTATTGATACGGCGGCTGATAGACTTACGGTTCAGCGCCCAACTTTGATAGATGCAAGAAACGTATATCCCCTGCATGAACATGTATATATTAATACAGTAAAGAGCGAGACCGGATGTAACAACTCTGGATACTGTCTCAGTAAAAAGGATGCCTACGTTGGCAATGGCCCGTGTTTGGTGTGTAACGACGAAAGTGGAAAGGCGTATAGCAGACCATACAATGACAGAACTGGCAATTATGTTACCGTAACGCTATATCAAAATGTCGCACCAAGCAACGCCACGTATGTGGAAGATATTGACGTTATTCTTGTTAATTTTATTGAGCCGGGAGACGCCACTTATACACCTATGTTTGACGTTGGCGATTTTATCAGTATATGTACAGAAGTGTTTAAAGTAATAGACTTCGATCCTTTCACCACCATATCGGGTGCGCCACCATCAGCTAGAAAAGTCAAACTCAGAAGAGGAATGAGAGATAGCGAAAGAGCTAGACATGATTCCGGGGATGTTGTCAGAGAAGAATATGCTTCTACTTGCGATCAAGCGGCGTGTGTTGGTGTAACTGGAACAGCCGCAAGCTGGAAAGCATTTCAATATTTCGTTCAAATGCCCGGAGGGTTTGCTGCTGGTGAATGGCGTAAAGCAGCATGGCATCCTAGCTTTAAGTGGCATTATAATAAATGGGAAGTCAACTCCAAAATTAATAAAGCATATCATGGGAAGACAGGCCCACTCTGCCCAAACTTCCCAGAAGAAGAACAATGTTGTCCAAGAACCGGAACCATTCGCGTTGGTATGGTTAATATAGACAATTGCAGAGACGATTCTTGTGGAGACTGCTGGGACACGACTAATAACCCCGCCACTCTTCTTAAGGGAATATGCACAAGGACAAAAGAAGGTCCAGCAGGCACGGTGGTTGTTACTGAAGATCACAACGCCAAAAAAACAGATTGGAATTGTATACACAACACCCCCGGCTCACCAAGCTGCGACGGCTGCATTGACAAAAACTGCTACCACAGCAGTAGTGGTACAGTAGATTGTTACAGCGGTATTTGCTTTGACGCAAACAACAATGTAGTAGAAACCTACTTAGACGGAAACAACCATAGGCAACGTATGACTGAGTTTGCTTGCGTTAATTCTGCTATGATTGGATTGGGGAGCCAATACCAGTGGGTTGAATATAGTTGGGCGCCTTGGACTAAAGATAGTTGTGGAGAGCATGGTGATTATAAATGGAAAGTTCCAGATTTATTACCATACTTGGCTAGTGGAGATTTTCTAGGATGCCATATGGAGGATGGTTATGCGTATTGTATGAGGCAGACAAACGACGGTATGTGGGTGCATTGTGTTCCCCCTCGTGCGTATAATAGGGGGTATAATCCATTGCCCGTAATGGATTTCGATAATTTTGATGAGCATTGTTGTGGCGAAAATGATGTAGGAACATACTGTGATGGCTTCATATCCACCAGAAGAGATTTGGGTACTGGCGGTGCTGATACTGACTGGATTGTAAATGGCGGTACTCCTCCAGACAATCCGGCAAGTGATGTAGACCAAAGCCCTTGCATTTGTATCGAAGCTGGTAAAAATGGTATTGCAGGAGATCTGTATATAAATAGCCTAGTTGATTGGAGACCAGACTATATTCCAGAGTCCAAGGATAAGGGTGCATTCAGTATCAAAAGAGTTTTAATGCACGAGATAGGACACATATTAGGACTAAGCGATAAAACAGGTGGGTCTAAAGATATCATGACCCCAATACATGGAGCAGACGACAGCTTTAATGATATAGCTAGTTACGAAAATACATACGAACAATTAGTTGAGCTTTATGATAAAAAATGGTGGGGAAGAGGAGGTCTTGCCGATTACTTCCCAAGATCAGGGGTGTACTGCGGAAGGTTTTAATCAATGGAACAACCAAGAAAAACTCTATGCGAGTGTGACGTAACAGGAAAAGAAAAGCAGTGGTGTGAAAGACACGGCTGTTATAAGTCTCCACACGAAGTTAGAAAGTGTCAAATTCTACACAACGAATTTAATGTGTGGGAGAATTGCCAAGGTCGTGGTCAACCAGAAAACTGTTCTAGAAAAAGCGAACCTATAATGGAGCCGGTTATTAAGAATGGCGGCTTTGCTGTTAATCATTCTTATAATCAGCAACGGCATATTCGTGATAGCCAAGGAATGCCGTATGAAGAAAGAAGCGGTGGGTGTAAATCTTGTAGGAAAAAGAAAAGTCCTGTCACCCAAAACCATAAAACAACAGAGGACAAGCAGAGGCAGGAAAAGAGAGAGGAAATAAGACCACCCAGTGTCGCCGCACAAGGCTGGAACTTTGCTAAAGCGGTTACAAAGTATGTTTCTACTGGTGGAAAGAAGGTTGACGAACACCAATTTGCTGAAAGAATGGCGATTTGTGATAACTGTGAATATAGATCTGGGCCAAGATGTTTAAAGTGTGGATGTTTTCTAGAAATGAAGGCGTCTTGGGCTTCTGCTGATTGCCCTATAGGTAAATGGCCGAAAGTTGACGCTTAATGGTGTATAATAATATGGAACATAGAATTCCAAAGGAGAAGATATAATGGCAACTATTACATTTTACGCTGGCAATGGCACAGCCCTCCAACACTTGTCGGGTTCCGGGTTGGGGTTTTTCGGCGGCGCATTTGGCCAGTCAGTAGAATTAAATAAATACCAAGACACCACTTTTATTACCAACAGCAATGGTACAAAAGAAGGTCCGTCTAGCGATAACACCAAATACTTTAACGACGGTAGCGGAAACGTAACAAGCATCGTTCCGGCTACTGGGTTAAAGCATATCCCTAACAATAGAGCAACCCTTAATATTAGGTTTACCCATAGCTCTGCTGTTAAGACGCAAAACGCCAAGCTTAGAGTGTTTGACAGGGTAAATGTTAATAATCCAGCCAGTGGTGTGTGGACTAAGGTTGCACAATTAATCCATCCTTGGACTTCGTTTGGTAGTGCTGCCAGTCCCGCAGGATTGGGGTCAGGCGATACTCACTGGTGGGGTTCAGCTTTACACACAAGCACCCCGTCTGTCGGAAACCCAGACATAAGGCTGCCAACCAGTTCGTATACCGTTGGCGGTAGCGGCATCGTTGTTGATCTTGCCAAGTCACCCGGACCTAGTGGTGAATACGCCAAGAATGGAACCGGCAGCACGGTTCAGCACGTACAGCATGACTGGTACGTTGCTCTTAGCGCATCGCCAAGAAGTATTGGGTCTAAGACTCAGTACGGTCTTTATGTTAGCCTAGAATATCTCTAGGAAACAACGACGCAAAAAAAGCCCCGGTAGCATTACGCCGCCGGGGCTTTTCTTGTTTAAGAAGGATTGGCTTTTAAACCAAAGCACCCTTCTTAGAGTCCCACTTGACCCACCCTCTATCGGGCAGCCAGTTACCGTCCTTATCCTTCCTTCGGGGGAAGAGCTTTCCACCCTTTTTCATACTACCAAACTCCAACCTTGCTCCGCAATCAGAACATCTAATTTCATAGAACTGGTTGTCGTCAACATTTCTGACAACAAACCTCAGATTCTCTGATGCGCATTTACCGCAAGCAATCTCGTCAAAGATTTCTTGAAAATCAGATAGCTGCTCAAAGGCGTCCTTCTGGGTTTCAGCTTCAAGCTCTACCGAAACTCTACCACTTCTTGATGTGTAATTAATTTTCATTACTACTTTCTCCAATCAGATTCATAACCTTGAATTTGTTCAGGAATGCCACCCTTTTGTTGGTAGTCATTCAATTGTCTGAGCATTTTTTGCGCAGTGTTTCTTGTTATATCATTTATACTTTCATATCTTGTTGACCCCATATTAACAAATTTACGAACATCAATATCTAGTTGTTTACATTTATTGTTTATGAATGTTACTTGCTGGTTACTGATGGAGTCCTCTGGATTCCAATCCGCTGTAGTCGCTTGAACAATACCAACAATGTCTTTCTTGGCAAGCTCTTCCGCCGCCAAGGCGCGAATCTTCAAAGCCTTGCGTAACGCTCGCCCCTCCGCTCTGGTGCTAGCTGTCGCCACAGGATGTGCGCAAAATAGATCATCGGTATTGCCATGCCACACATCAGCCACTTCTTTAAACGTTTTAGTGTAGCCAGTGTTCATCCAGTCGATTACGACCTTGTACACAACCGTGGCCCTTCCCGGTTTATTCGAATCTACAGAAGGGAACACCTGCTCAGGACCACTCTCTATAATAGTCCCCAGCATGAGTTCAGCAACACGACGTAAACCAGCACAAATTGGGTTACCGTCAATAAGCTCGCTTTTGTCAAACTTTGTCATAACATAGTCAGACCATTCACGAGAGTTGTATTCGGGTGCTTCCGAATCCATAGTTGCAACATACGACTCTCCGAATGTATCTGTTTCTTCAATTTCCTCAAAATCTTCATCTAGATTAACTTCATCCAAAATTGTTGTTTCTTTATGCAATTCAATCAACTCCTTCTTTTTAAGGTTGTCTGTCACACTCTTTGAAATGCCGTATTCTTCAAGGCTGCTTCTTAGTTCTGATACAGTTATATTTGAGTAGTTCATAGTCATATCTCTATCTCTATAAATCTATCCTTTTTGCTTGGAAACTTTGCGTCTACACTTTCCACTATCGACAAGATTTCCAAGAGTAGATCTCTTTGCTTTTTTTGTGACAGATTTTTGGTTATGTGCTTGATCCTAATTACCACAAAACCAGAAGACAATAACAGTCCAGACTTAATGGCGTCAGATTTTACTCTCTTTTGAAGATTCTCTTCCCCCCATATAGGTAGGAAGTGCGCAGGCCCATCTACTTCAATTGCAATCTTAGAGTTTGGAAGGAAAAGATCAACCTCTAAGCTCTGATTCCTGACGAGACCTTCCTTGTGAAATATAACATTGTGTCCGTTTTCTGTCAAGCCCTGATTCAAAAATCTTTCAACTTTCGACCCTTCTTTTGCAGCCCTTCTGACGGCCTCTGCTGCCGCTCTACGCAACTCATATTTTTCCTCGTCCGGCATCTCCTCCCACTGCTTCTTGGCCATCTCAGAGCGTCTGAGGCGCTCCTGATCGTCCATGTCGGTCCAGTGTACAGACATCCCCTCGCTGATCTTCAATCGCTCCTCCTCAGAGCGTGCTTTGCCTTTTGTGGGGTGTTTATGTCTCCCGCTTTTAATGGCTTGTGATTGAGCAGAGCTTTTATCCCTTAACTCTATGCCAAACTTTTTAAGTGCGCGCCTTATCTTGTTGGGGTATGTCCCAAGCTCTTGAGATATTTCATATGTACTTTTCTTTTCTGTCACATATGCGTCTATAATAAAATCTCTGTGGTCGTCTATAGTTTTCATTGTCCTGTTACCTTGTATAATTGTTCTAAATTAAAATCTTCTACTATTCCAACAACATCTCTATTGCAGTAATTCTTAATTGCCTTAGCATGCTCTTTACTTCTAGCTATTAGATCAATATCTTTGAACGCCTCTATGTTATAAAGAAAGTCACGTCCGTGAGGGCGAGTCCATTCTAGATCCCAAACATAAAAACACTTCTTAGAATTGTTGGTGGCTTTCTTGACTTGTAAGGATGTCGATATAGATGTGGCAACAAGCAAACCGTCGTAAAAGCTCCACACCTCATCAATACTCATCAATCCAAAGTTTGGTTTCATAGCAAACTTAGAAAGATTTTCAACAAAAACTATGAAGTCGTCTTTGTTGTTATTCTCAAGAGTTTTGTTACAGTTTTTTATAATATAGTACGAAAGTTGGGATGGCCCTAGATCCCCAACCAGTATTCCTGTTTTCATTGGTTGGTCCTTACTATTTTTTCGAACTCTTTTATATCTTCTATATAATCTGCCTTGTCGTATTCTGTAGAACACAAAGACAACATAACATCTTCGCCTGTTTCATACGTCTGAGAGTCCCAGATCATTCGATCAACAAACACGCTCTCGTGCTGTCTCATTACAGTGGTTTCTGTTTTATAACCATCGTAGAGATGTACTGATATTTTTCCTTGTACACAAATCAAGAGTTGCTGCGTTTCATAGTGCGCGTGTTGTCCACGGATATCTCCAGCAGGAACACCTGCCACATAAAACACTCTTTTCGGAACAAAGGTAAGCTCCGAAAAATCTATAGGGACCAGAGTTCCGTTGTCTTCAACGAACTGCCTTAAGCACCCGTCTTGCTTTATGGATTTTACCAATTATATACTCCAAATCTTCGTCTGTGAGTTTTTCGTGAAGTGGAATACTCACTGTTGTTTTTGAGTCTTTCTTTGATTTCTTTACGTAGCTTTGCCTATCCGCTTTGTAGGCATTGTATACTGGGTTCAAATGACAAGCTTTGTAGTGTACACCACAACATATTTTCTTTGCCCGCATTTTATCAATAAATTTATTTCTATCCTTAACATTTATTCTAAACAGGTGGCTACTTTTATTGTCCCTGTGAAAAGCCTTATTGTAAACACTTCTTATTTCAGCTATACGTTCGTTTTTATTGTCCAGCTTTTGTAAGTTCTGTTGGGCGATGTAAGCCTGTATTGAATTCATGTTCATTTTCCAGCCGGGGAAGATCAGGTCACGATCCCAAGAATTGTCAGAAGCGGTTGCTCCTCCCATAACTGCTTTACGAAACCACTCTATCTTTTCTCTATCGTCAGAGACAATCATTCCGCCATCACAACTTCCAACTGGTTTCGTTGGGTAGAAACTAAAGATCATTAAGTCTTGTGGGTTCACCTTCTTGAATATATCTCTTTCTACCTGCTGCGCTGAATCATAAATAGAGTAGCCTTCAAAGCTGTGTAGCTTGTACATATTACCGACCCAAATCGTATCATCGCGCCAGTTTAGCTGATTCCCCGATCTAATAATAGCGTTTGGAACAACGGTAGGTATCAAGCTAGGTATAGTTACAATTTGTTTTTTGTTCCACAGGGCAAGGGTGATAAGGCTGCTTGCACTATTGGCTGAACAGGCATATCCAGCACCAACATACTCTGCGAAATCTTGTTCAAATTCATTGACCACTTCGTCGTGTAATAGATGACAAAATTTGTTTGTGTTTATTTTATAGTCTTCAATGTTAAACAGATTAATCATTTGTTTTCTGTTTCCCAGTCCTCTCCAAACGCGCCAACCTCTGCTCTTAGCTCGTCGTTTGGGTCGTACTGTTCTGATAAGTAGTACAACATAATAGATCCGGGTTCCAAGGCTTTGTACCCATGATAGACCCCCGGCGGAATTACTAATACTCTGGGGTTCTTGTCAGATAGATATTCAAACTTTGTGTCGAAGTATTGTCCACCCTCTCCCGGTACTCCCGGTATTTCTTCTGCCAGACCAACCTTAAATGACCCCTTAATACAGAACCAATAGTCTGTCTGAATATTGTGCTTATGCCACGCTACAACGTGTTGGGTTGAGTTGACATAAGATATGTTGATCTGTCCACCCTGTAGATATTTGAAGACGTTCAGCGCTCGTTGAGCGCGGTCGTCCTCGTGAAACTGAATTTTGTCGAAACTAACCATCCAACTATTCCCTGCTAAGAACTGAAAGAGAGTCGGTAATAATATTGTCAAATTCAAAGAGGGTGATAAATCTTACTTCTTCTCTCACTGGATTTAACTCAGCTATGTCGTGATTATCAAGCCAATACCCAGAATTCGCTCTTCCAACAAAAGCGTCTCTATATACACCCCCGCCCTCAAAGCAAACTACTGCTCCGTTGTCTATGTGGGGTTGACATTTTTGCCTCAACAGCTTTATTGTTTGTTGTGTGTTTCCCACATCCACATAGAGGAAATCAAACTCATCTCCTTTAAAGGGCTGTTCTATCCACTGGTAATAATCTGCTATCTCAAAGTTGATATATTTTTCAACCCCCAGCCTATCTATCTCTGAATACAGTCCTGTGTGTTCGCTTTTTTTTGTCAAAGGAACGCTTATAATTTGGTTTCCAATATCATAACTAGTTACTGTCCCTTCTCCTCCAGAATCTCTTAGTGCCATTGCCATGCAAACAGCCGTCCACCCACCAAAACTTCCAAACTCTATAATATTTTTAGATTTGTTTTTTAAAACTAACTCATATAAGGTTTTTCCAATTGTCTCGGCCTCGTAAGAGGAAGGAATTTTGGGGTGTTCCCATGTCATATTATACTCTCCAGTTTAGTAATATCCATAGAAGAATCCACACCCATGGCAACATCCTCGACATCCTGAAGAAACGCTTTTTCAACATCAGGGTTTTCCCGTCGCGCAAATTCGTACACTGTCTCAGCCCTTCCTCCTACGTTTATAATACCGTTCTCGTCCATAAGTTGCAACGTAATTTTTGCCGCCTCTTCGTCATATAGGAGGCTCTTGGTCACATCTACTAAAGCTTTCTTATGAGGGAATGGTTTATTTGCCATACACATACGCAATATTAGGCTGTTGTCGTAGATGTGTACGGAACACTCTCCCCCTAATTTAGACCACCCATATTTTGTGAAAGGAAGCAGGGCGTCTTCTTCAGAGTAATTACCGTCATCTCCGGGGTAGACATAATCCGTGGAGATATAAATGAGCTTCACCCAACGCTTCATACACGCCAGAACGACATTGCCAGTTCCAACAATATTGGTGGCTACGCTGGTATACGGTTTTTCCTCGTGTAGCGACATGGGTCTAGTTAATGCCGCAGCATGAATGAAGTAGTCGGGCTTGACCATGTCGAGCATGTAGTCTACTTGCTCAAAATCCTCAACGTTCATGACGTTTTTTGGAGGAAGCAAAACCTCAAGGTCTTTAGGCGCAAACTCCTTAAGCTTCTTGGCAAACTTTCCATCGCCGCCTGATACTAACACTCTCTTCATTTGTTTATCCACCCTAGAAGCTTCAGAGTTTTAAAGATTTCGTCAAGCATACTGTCTTTCGGATAGAACCCCCCCGCCTTAAGTCTTTGGTTACTCACAGTATACGAATATTGATTGAGCAGGGGAGTGTCTACCATCTCAACTTCTACGCCCACCATTTTGTCAAGAAAATCTACTATATGTCTAGTTTTCACATTCTCTGTCAGGACGTTATATATTTTATTCCTGTGTCGATCTTCATGAACACCACCTTTTCTTAGGAAGTGGTCAATAGCACAACAGGCGTCGTTAATTCCTAGATACGGTCTAACTTTGTCGTAGTTATCTTTCCAGACAGTTAATGGCTGACCTAAAGCCGCCTGATAGCAGAATTTATTAACTGCCGTATGAAACCTCATACCGGGACTAGGACCAAAGATAGTACCAAGCCTGAGTATCAGGTATTTGCAAGATTCGCCCAATCTTTGCTGAATAGTTTCTTCAAT
>CEUI01044695.1_pt1 | contig 14397 bp, 18 predicted proteins | sample 531411 | NCBI WGS metagenome assembly CEUI01 (sample SAMEA2622841, study PRJEB7988) | marine metagenome | isolation source: saline water (ENVO:00002010), including
AATAGTTCAGCATCTTCACAACCTCTTAACCTACCTAATGCTTTTTGTACAGCCATCTCTGCATACTTATATGATTCAATATCAAGTTCATCAATACCTACATAAGTATATGAACTACCTACAATTCTTTGAGGATGCCTTGTTTGATATATCTTAATGTTTCCATAAGCAGTTTTAAATCTGTGATTAGCTATATTGTAATCATAATCAATTCCATTTCTTTCTAGTATTTCTCTAAATGGTTCTACAAATACTTCTTCTGCTAATGAATAAGTAGGATATAATATCAACCCATTTGATTTACCATCTTTATTCTTCTTTGTAATAAGGCAATAAAAAACCTTTGCTAGTAGGCTATGAGTTTTTCCTGAACCAAAGCCACCAGTATAACAGCTAATCTTCTTTTTATTAGTTAGAAATTCCCATTGGCTAGGAAAGTAATTCTCTTTCTTTAATGTCATTACATTAGATTTCATCAAAGGTTATATCCTCAATAGGTTTACTTAATGTTATCTCTTGCTTCTCAACATATCCTCTTTCTTTTGCTCTTGTTTTTAAGAAAAATATAATAGCAGTAGTATCACCACTATCTATCTTTTGTAGCAACTGATGCTCTACATGGTCTATCAAACCTTCTTTAGCTGCTTCTACTTGGTCTTTAAACTCATCATCTTCAATCCATCTATAATAAGTCTTTCTTGAAATGTTAGCTGCATCACATGCTTTAGATATGTGGCACAACTTTTGTTGGAAACACTTTAAAAATATTTCTTTTTTATTAATTTTTTGTTTCTTTTGTGTCTTTTTAGTGTTCTTTTCCACAACATAATATAGAATATTTTGTGAAATAAAAAATAACTAATTTAAAATAATGTATTCTGTAAAGTTAGTTTATCTATTCTTTCTTTAGCCTTATTGTAATATTTTTCATCTATTTCAATGCCTACTAAATCTACACCTGCATAATAACAAGCAACTGCTATTGAACCTGAACCTAAATGAGTATCTAATATCTTCTGTCCTTTTTCAGCATAGTTTTGTAATATCCATTTATATAGCTTTACAGGTTTTTGAGTTGGGTGTATTCTATGTTTTCTATCTGCTTCTTCATAATGTGTAAATATTTTAGCAGGTTTTCTGATGTTAGTCCAAGCCTGTTCCACCATAGCAAAACTAAAATTTAATTTGTTACTTTTCTTCCACACAATAAAATATTCTGATGTTGGTAAATCAAAATTATTTGCACCCCATATAATTTGTTTTTTACTTACCCTAAATAATTCATCAAAATATTGTGATGTTGGTTTTTTGTTCCATTTTTGTAGTTTTTTTGTAGCAAATTTACTACAACTACCATTTAAATTGTTAAATCTCTTTAATCCATAAGGTGGGTCTACAATAGCCAAATCAAAATGATTATCATCATACTTTTTCATAACATTCATACAATCATCTAATATTAAATCAATCATACTTTACCCTAATTTAATTGGTATATGTGTACTTCTGTTTTAGGCTCTGAATTACTATATCTTTTACTTGAACTAATATTAATAACCTGTGAATCATCTTCCCATATTTTATCATTGAAGCAATCCATGTAGAACTTAATATAATTATCTATATCAGGTTTTGTTAGTTTGTATATGTTTTGATATTTCTTTTTAATTTTATCTTTATTCTTTCCAGTACCAAAGTGGTATTTAGGTCTTTTACAATAAAAATCTATGTGGAGAACAATAGCACCCTTCAACTTGACTTGTGGGATGTGGGAGTGAATAACTGTTGATATGTATGTTTTGTCTTTGGATGAAGGGTCATAAACACCAAATCTGTGATGCCTATGCCTTTTTTGTGCTATTGGTTCTCCTTTTATTACAAATCTTATCTTCATAATATTATGGGTAGGATGTGGGAGAAACATAAGTAGTGTGGGCTTATGAAAAACACCCTACCCATTTTTAGTTGGTAACAATTTATCATTACAACACTTTGAATATTCTTTTAATATATTCCATTTATCATAAAAATCTACTAAAGTGCATTTTTTACAATACCCTAATCTAGCATTACCAGTAGTATCAAATTTAAAATCATTTATATTATAGCCATCTTCATTTGTTTTTGTGTCTTTATTCCAATCTTTAGACATCTTAAGCCATCTTGCTAATCTTCTACTTATATCAAATGTATTTTGCTTTTCATATCTCATTTTAGAGCCACCTATATTCTTTTCAGTCCAGTAATTACAAAAATCATCTAATAACTCTTTATTATATTTAGTATCTGCTACTTTTAGTACTTGTGCATAAAATTCATTTTCCCTAGTATCTATATCTTTAATTTTATCTTTATATATATCTTTAAGAGTTTCAGAACTCTTACCTAACTCTTTGCTAACTCTTATATTATACTTTTCTAATATTTTTATTACACTTAAATGTGCTTTTACTTTAGGGTTTAGCTTTCCATATTGGAAATCTACATATTTCTTTAAATATATATGCTTTCCATTAATTACTTCAATATCATCTTTATATATATCCATAATCTTATTTTTGTCCAGCTTTACTCCACCTAGTTGAAATTCTGCTAATTCAAAATCAGGGTTAATCCATATACCTGCATGATTAACTTTAGTTAACAAATAAAACCAAAACAACTTATACTCACACTTTAAGTGCCTAAAATCTGCACTATCAAATATACCACTATCTATGAACCTTTTTGCCATCTTTTTTCTCCCTTCTATGATGTCTTTTGTTTGTACCTAATTTACTACATTTTGAGCATCTATAATATTGTAATTTCATATCAAAACCACTTACTTTCCTTTAATGCTTTATATCTTTTTTTATTTACCTTGTTAATATACTTTCTTCTACACTTAATACATCTGCTATCTATTCTGCCTTGTGTTTTATAAGAATTTTCCTTATTAAACTCATCATTGCAATCTATACAATGTGTTCTTTCAGGATATTTCTTTTTTGGCAGATTTTTCATTTAATATCCTTATAAGGTAACTCAAAGTATGCTTTCATATTATCAGGCATAAAATCATGCTTATATGTATCCTTATTATTTAAGTATAGCTGGTGCATTTTATTAAAAGATATGATATATGGCTTGTTTCCTATATGAAAATAAACATCACATATTTTATTCCAGTATCTATAACCATCTATATCTTCAAATTTTAATTTTACATGGTCATCACAACCTGATTTTACTTCAACTAACCTTGAACCCTTTTCTTTGCAAACTACCATTAAATCAGGCATTTTCATGATTTCAAAGGGAATCCTCTGCCTTTCTTGGTGTGTCATAAACTCCTGTCTATCCACCCAAGCAAAATCATCTACATATTCTCCTTTATTATTATAGTACTCTTTAGCACTAATAATTGAACCATTAGATTCACTTATTCTTTTTTCAATAACATCATTACAATTAGCCATTTTGTTTCTCCTTTTTAATGTAATTAACAATAGCATACTCTGCAACTTCAGCTATGCTTAAACCATGAACTGCTGCATATACTTTTAAATCATGGTGTATTTTTGAATGTATTGCTATTACTCTTGCATTTTTTACTTTATCTGTCATCATTCCTCCTAAAAAGGTATTTCTTCTAGTTTTTCTTCTTCCATTAATGCTGCTTCACTCATACCACCTGCTTTTCTTTTTGGCTCACTTGGATTTCTTCTATCTTTTTCTTGCTGTGCTTCTTCTTTCTGCCAATCAACAGAACCTTTAGAAATCAACCAATCTATATAGTCAATAGGCACATCAGCCCAAGAACTGCCTTTATGCTTACCAAAATTAATTGTTTTAACATTATCTGTTTCAGGAAATGCTACAACATTTTCTTTGCCAAATGTTTTTTCTGCCTGTGCTATTGCATCAGGTTTTTTTACTGGTTTAGATTGTTGATTTAAAGCATTTTCTAATTCATTAGCACTACAAAACTCACTACCAAAATATCCTGCACTAGATAATGCCCTGCCTATTGCAGATGTTTCACAATTCTCAAGTGCTGAAGTTTTATTAATTTGGCTAGAACCTATTTCTTCCATAGCATGTCCTGTATAAGTTCCTCTTTCTGTATCTAAAATAGCCTTCACTACAACAATACCTGCTTCTAATTTAATTAGTTCTGTATGTATGCTATACTTATTAGTATCTTTTAACATTATTTTCATTCTCTCTACTACTGTGTAGTATTCTTTTCCATGTATATTTACTGGCATTTTCTTATCCTCTATTTATTGATTTAAATGGTTCTATTCTATAACTTTTAAACTCATGGTCTATATGAATCATGCAATTATCTTGAACTGCTTTATATTCTGTATCTGTTTTTAAATATCCTACATAATCACTTGCATTATAAGGTAGGTGTAAACTTTTGTATAAATCTCTAATAAATTGTTTAATTTTATTGTCCATTTGTTTCTCCTATTTTGTTTTTATTTTAATTCCAACCACCACCACAACCATCACATTTAGGACTATAATTGTAACCTACTTTATGATGAAAAACTGTTGCATCATCATCATTACAACCACTACAATCCCAAGTATCAATATCATGGCAATCTAAACATTCTTCTGCTTTATGATTTTCACATTCTGATTCTTTGCATCTGTGTTCAATTCTTTCAACTAATTCCATAACAACATTTTTCATGCCATAACTACTATTTCCCACATTTACTTTTTTTCCAATTTCCATTTGTTTCTCCTGTTTTGTGGGAGGGTTTTTACACCCTCCCTTGTTTTTAATTATTTTTTATAATTAATTATATTCATATCATTAAGAGTTTGTAAATCTTCTTTACTTAAAGAATTTACCCATTCTACATCACAATCCAAAACATACACACCACAATCTAAATCAGGTGTACCATCATTATTTTGTGGATATACATTAAAAGTTTTTGTATCTAATATTGAACCTACTGAATTTAATTTTACCATCTTATGTTTCTCCTGTTTTGTTTAATTGTTTATTTTAATTAGATTTTGATTTTTTCTTGAAGGAACTTTATAATCTTTTCCTTTAGGAATATATGTTGTTACTTTATTTGTTGTGTCATAATACACATCACAATCTTTTTTGTTAAATATATCTTTTGAATTTAATTTTACCATTTTATGTTTCTCCTGTTTGTTAACTTTCACTACAAGTAATATATAAAATAATATTAATATAAAACAATAAAAAAATAAAATAAATAAAAAACCCCAACATTTCTGAAGGGGTTTCTTACCTAATCCATTGAGTGTAAGAGGATAAGGGAGGGATTAGATTTGTTCTTCTAAAGTCATTTTAAAGCTATATAAATTAGGTGATTTCTGTGTTATTTGTAGTGTATCTTGCTTAATTCTTACAATAGCCCAGTTACTTGGTGATGTATCATTTGCATCTGTGCATAGTACCATTGGTAAGTGTCCACCCATAGTAAACTTCATTACATTATTTTGAAAATCTACTGAATTAAAGCTATTATAAAGGCTAGAAACAGGGTCTAGGTTATTATTAACAGTAGAATGATTATCTTGTGCTTCATAACCATAAGAATTTTCCATTATATTTTGGCTCATTAAATGTTTTGGTTCTAGGCTAGTAAATGCTACATCCCATGTTCTTACTCCTGACCTTCTATATGGATTGTTTTTAGTGCTTCCTAGTCCAAATGGCTCACCTGATACCCATTCATCAGGTCTATCATATTGTAATGAACTTAATGTTTTACCTGATACAGATTTACTTTGCTTTCTACCATAGCTAAAAGACATTGATTGGCTTAATTCTGCATTTTGTGGAAAATCCCAAAATTTACCATAAAGAAGGCTGCCATAATCTCCAGCAGGAAGTTCAAATCCCATGTGCCTTGTGTAATAAGAGCCTATATCCATTAAAGAGTTATTATAATTCTCCCAAAAGGCATCCCAATACATTTGGTCAATATTTGACAAATCAGGACCTTCTGGTAAATCTGGCATATATTTTAATCTCCAAGCAGAAAAGCCTTTGTATTGTGGTGGATAATTAATAATAGATTCAACATCACCTTGTTCAATAGTGCCATCTTCAGTCCATACACCTTCTTCAGTTTCTTGATTATATTCATAAGTTGGAGGACCTAACATTTTAAATGGTCTTAAATTACTATTCTCAAAACCAAAACCTTCAAAACCAAAACCTGATGTATCTGGATTACCTAAATATCCTAAACCATAAGGATAAACATGTGGTGTTCCTGTTGTTGTACTACCTAAAACCATAGCATAAGTATTTATAGTATCAAATAAAAAATTTATAGGTGGCTGTGGTGCTGCCATATATTCACTCTCTGTCATATCATATTTTGGCATTAAATTATACAATATATTTGTATGATTTGGTATGCTTGTTTTTTTTGATGGATTTAATGATATAAGCCTATACACATCCTCTTTTGTTAATTCACTTGAATCTGTTGTTACAAAATCTAATCCACCCATAGCATATAAATACAATGGATAAGACATATACAATCTTGGTTTAGTAATTATTTGATGGTGTCCTTGTGCCATACTGCTTTCCTTTTCTAATTTGTTTTATATCTTTTATTGGTTTTAGTAATTCATCATTATCTGTATATAATTCATTTGTATTTAAATCAACATAATAATCACCTGCATATTCTTGATTATTAGCTGCTTTTCTATATTCTTGACCTTTGGTGTTAAGTCCTGATAATATGTTGTTTAATCTATCTTTTTGTGCTACTCTTTGTATTTTATTAACAGGCTCTCTTACTATTGTATGTGTTCCTGCTTCTTTATCTCTAATGTGTTTAATATTTAATTTTTTAATATCATTATTTCTACCTTCAAAACTTATATCTTCCCAGCTCCTTGTTAATGTAGCCCAATCTTGATTTTCTAATAAATTATAATTATCTAATGATGCTCTATTAATTCTTAATTCCTGCAATATGTGTTCTTCATTAACTAAATATGCTCTTGTTATATTACATTCACCAATATATGAAAATAATTCTTCTTGTATATGATTGTTTTCTTGAAATTTTATTATTAATATTTTGTTTTCACTTTTTTTAATTAAAAAATAACTAGGCATCAATCCTTCAATAGACATTGTTTTTGTATAATGCAATTCTATTGCTCTATAATTTATATCAGTATCTATTGAAACATTTGTTTCAGTAATATTTATTCTGCCTATGTTGTTTTTATTTTTAATCATTCCAAAGTGCCAATATAATATATGTCATTTTTGTAATATGTGTTACATCAGGTTCAACTGGTCTAACCCAATTTATGTTGCTTAATCTTTCTTTTTGTAAATCTGTTAGTTCTGCTTCTCCTAAAATATGATTTGCCACATCTATTATATCTATAACATTAATAATCCCATCACCATTTATATCATAAAATGGTATTTCAATATTATTATGAACTGTTGCAAGTGGATTGTAGTTCCAATTAGCAATAGGGTCATAATTAGATGGATGGCTGGTATTGCCACTACCATCATATAGTTGATAACCATAAGTGTTAATTTGTTCAGTACAACCTACAATATCATAATCTACACCAAATTTATGGTCACCATCTGTTCCTAGATAATGTAACTGATAGCCTGTAATTTGCACAGAATTACTTGATATAGTTATTCCCATAATCATAAACAAAGGGTACACATGCTGTCCATTTAAATAAGTTACTTTACTAAAATCTATTCCATAAGAATTTTGATTTGGGTTTAATGGTATATGAATAATATCACCCATATTTAAATCCATATAGCTTAATGGCAATGTTAAATCTATTAAATTATGGACATTGCATTCATTTAATAATTTATATTTTTGAAATTCATTAACTGTATCTATATCAGTATGGTATCTTAATTTTATATCTTTATGCCCTTCATCTTGTGTTATTCCATAACTATCATATCCTGTATAATCAACCAACAATTCTTCTATGTGTAAGGTACTAGTTTCCATATCATAATTATCTGTTCCATTGTTAAACCTATACATCATTTTGCAAGATGTCATTAAATCTTCTTGTTTTGTTTTTGATATTTTATGTTTTAATACATCATTAATATCTATTTCTCTATCAATATCTTCTAATGTATATGATTCTTTTATTGTCATTAATCCAAATTTGCCATCTGATGAAAATGTTGGGTATGATTTAGATTCTTGTAATATACCCTCTATTAATTTTTTAGAATCCATTTGTTCATTAATGGCAAAACCCATTTTAAACCCAGCATGTGCATTTCTTGATTTTTCAATGGATTCCATGTCAAATTGGTTATAATCAGGAGCAATATTATATTGTGTTGCAATATCTTGATTTTTTATTCTTCTTCCATATCCTAATTCATAACACATTATATTCATAACTATATCTGATGGTTTTTCAATAATTCCATCTGTTGTTGTTGCAAAATCATTAGAAATTTGAAGACTATTCCATGTCATATATAAGGATTCTAATATAGTATTTGTTATTTCATTTGTGTTTTGGTTATTGCTCCAACTAAATTGCTGTGGAAATTGTTGTACTTGTTCATTAACATCATTATGGTAATAAGTAACATACCAAAAGCCACCATTGTTATTTTCATTTATTTGCCAAGCATGGCTTATTTCAGATGATAAAGCATCATATAAAGCATAATTAATTGAATATATAGTGTCATCTATAAAAGTTACTAAATTGTTCATCCAATCATTTCCATCTTCATTTGTTTCAAAATCCCAATTATATTGGAAATTGATAGAATCAGTTAAATCTATTGATTCTAAAGTTAATTCTTCACTTGAATAAACATCAGCAGCCCACCATGCACCTGATTGTGACATATACCAATTTGGGTTAACATATTCTAAACTAAATGGTATATCAATATCAATGTCAGTTTGATATATGTATTCTAACATTCTTTTTGTTACTGCCTTTACTATATTAGATGAGAAAATTCCAACTAAAGCATACTCTCTTTCTGGTACATTTTCATTTAATAAAGATTGCATACTATTGCTTCTATAATACATGTAATACATTATTTCAAATATTTTTTTATTTACACTATAAATAAATTCTTTATAAAGTTCAAAATTCCTATAAATTGCTGAATCATCTTCATTATTAAACTCTGACCATGATTGTTGCAGTAGTTCTAAAAAGTTTGAATTTAATTCTGAATTTAATAGTGTTATGTTTCCACCATCATAATATCCCTCTAAACTTCTTTGCAATGTTGCATAGTAGGATTCTATTAAAGCATTAAAATCAGGATAAGCATTATCATTACCTTTAATTAATTCTATTAATTCAGGTACTATTGGTGTATTGTTTCCTGTTGGAGCTGCTAAAATTTCTTCTGTATAATAATGTGATTTTCTACCAACAATAGATGCAAATATTTCATCTTCTCTTATGTTTTCTGCATGAACAGATTGCAAAAACCCTACATTGTTAATTGTTAATCTTTGTCTGTGATGCCAATCTGCATCATGCCAATCTCTAGGATAATATTCAAATATAGCTATATAATCATGTGAATTAGCTGCTGGTAATAAAACTCTTTCATCTGTTCCTGTATCACCATAATATAATCCCTGTATTTTTTTTAGTTTATCAGTATCTACAACTGGATGCCCTGATTCAGTATTATTTGCTGAAAAATATTTAGCTTCCCTATTATGTTTTGTAGTTTCTTGTGTTGGCATTCTTATTGGAGAGTTTTGATAAGCAAATGGTTCAGGTGCATAATCATATAATGGGTCTGCATTATAGGGATGCCCATGATTCATTAAATCTTCTTCAGTTTCTATAAGTAGATGCAATATTAAATCTTCCCAATCTTGGTCACCTTCTGATGTAATTCTTGATAATATTTCAGGTACTCTTTCTCTCCAAATATCTATTGCTATTGGTGCTACATGAAATCCTGCATACTCAACTTCAGCTGGCAAACCAAATACAAAAAAATCATCATGTGGGTTCATAGTACTATCCCATTCACATCTTATTTTAAAATTAGACAATAAAAATGTGTTGCCTATAAACACACCATCTTGCTTCATACACCTCAACCTATCATTAACACCCTTATCTAACTTTAATAGTATAAATCTACCATCACCTGCACTATTGTCTGCCTGTGTATATATTTCTTGTTGAAACCAAAAGCCTGATATATCAGTATCATAGCCCTCTGAAACATCATGATTTGCTATTGGGTCTGTTGCTCTATAAAATATTTTTTTATATCCAGCATTATTATTTAAATAATCTAAACTTCCTCCTGATTCCTCTGATTGCCCAACTATTAAATTTCTAATATCTAAAATAGAGTTATCACCTGTTGTTGCAGATTCTACCTGTCTTTCTGCAAAAGCATGAACATCCCATAAACCAACATCTTCAGGAGCATCATCTTGTAATTGATTTAATAAATATTGGTCTGTACTTCCTTGATAGTTATGAACCCTTACTCTTGAATATGTATAATCTTGATAATTAAATGTTTTGTCAACATGATTCCATATTATAAAATCTTTATCCCTTTTTATATATAAATAATAGTTATTATCATCTATTGGTAAAATGTTATCTGCTACTGAAGGTATTTTAGATGTTTTAAAGTGTCCACTTGTAGGATGTATATCAAATAACAAATTCATTACTCTATCATTATTTTTGTCTAAATAAGGTAACACAGGTGCTTTATCAACACTACCAAAAACCATAGGAATAGTTATATTATCATCTTTGTATTCTTCTAATATTCTATCTTTAACATCATTAGATAATTTATCTTGTGTCATATAAGGAACACTTTTATTATTAATTTTAGCCTGTGTAGAATCTTCTGCTAATATGGAAATAATTTGTTGATTATGTTCTACTCTTGTAATTCTGCCCTTATATACTAAAGCACAATCAGTATTATTTATTTCATCAGTAAAATTAATTGTCCTAGTTAATGGTGATTTGTAAAATAAATAAATCCTTTTAGATACCATATCAAATATATCTGTAAGCCTATCTTTAGTATCATAATAATTATAAATATTTGCTCTTAAAGTATTTGCTTTAATATTTTTTTTATCATAATCTGTGTTGATTTTTATTTTAGATACATCTTTTAATATAGGGTCTACATCTACATTAGTTATCTTTAAATTATGTGTAGAAAATGTATATAATATATTATCATTTTGGTCTGTAATAACTGCAACAGGTGTTAATGTTTGTCCAGTTAATATTATATCATTTTTAAAGTTATCTGATAAATTAAGCAAGTACCTCTCCCTGTCTTAATGCTTCTCTTAAACTTGGCACTATTGATTCTTCAACAAATGAATCTGTTAATACATTGCCTTGAATATTTAATGTTATTCCTTGTGTTCCACCTTCTATATTTACACCATCTAAAGGTGTTACTTGTACTCTTTCTCTTAATCCTTGTTCACCAACCATTAGTAATTGTGGCTCATCTGCTATATAATCTGCACCTACTGCTGCTTTTCTTATTTGGTTTACTCTAGCCATACCTTGACCAACTGCTAATGCTGCATTTGCAACACCTAGTGCTTGTTTTGTTGCAGGGTCTATTGGTAATTTGCTTTCTATCCAATTTGTATATGCTTCTTGTGCTGCATAATAAGTAGAATATATTGTTTCTGCTATTGCTGCTGCCTGTGCTACTTTCTTAAATGCTTTAAATTGGTTTCCAATTTCATCCAATCCTGCAACAGTATCACTAACTCTTTGTTTTATTTCATCTTTGTTTCTATCACTAATTTGTCCTTGATAATGTGCAATTATATCAGCATGTTCTTGTTCTGATATTTCTACTAATTCATTTCTAGTTTCATAAAAATCCATATATGCTTGTAGTTGGTCTTCTAGTGTTGATTCTCCTTCTGCTTCTTCTATAAAACTATCTCTTAAATCTCTTTGTGTTGCAAGAAGTTCTTTAAATTGGTCTGCACCACCCATTGCTTTATAAGTTAGGTCTGCTAAACTTATTCCTGCACCTTCTATTGAACTTTCTAAATTGTCAAATTCTATTCCAAGTTCTGATAATTGATGTATTAATAGTTTTTGTTTGTTTCTATTAGCATCAATCTTCAGATTTTTTTGTTCAATTTGATAATTTAAATCTTTTATCTTATCTTCATTTTTTATTAATTCATTAATTTGCTTTTGATTTAGATACAACTCAAAGTCAAGATTGTCACCTCTTATTATTGAATTTGCTAACTCTTTTAAATGTATCTCCCCTTTCAACTTATTTATCTCTTTTATTAGTTTTTGTTCTTCTCTCATTACTTCTAAAATTTCTTCTTCACCAACTTGTACTCTTAATCTTGTTGTCATTTGATTAGTTATATCTTTTTGGAATGCTGCTATTTGTTCTAATGTGGCTTTTTCTAAATTTATATTTCCTAAATAAGTGCCATATTCAGATTTTATTTTGTTTATAATAACACTTCTATTGCCTTCTTCTTTTACTACTTCTTTCAAAGCATCAACTAATAGATTAAATTTGTTTATATTTAATTGCCCTTCACTTCTAATTTTTTGAGAACCAGTTGATATTGTTTCTGTTACTTTTCTAAATGCACCACTTGCATTATTAATCCTATCCTCTACTTCTTTTGCTACCTCTACACCAAAAAACTCCCAAATAGCATCTCCTGCTGCTCTTGCATTTTCCACCAGAGCTGTTAGTTTTTCAGCAGTCCATTTAACAAGATTAGCAGCTTTTTCTAAAAATGGTAAAAGTTTATCACCAATAGCTTCTCCTAAATCACCTATTGCATTATTCATTTGGTCAATTTGTCCTGTATAGGTGTTTGCTTGTTCTTGTGCCTGTCCACCAAAAACTGCTGCTAAATTATTTGTTAATGATTCTAATCTTTCAGTAGAGCCTACTGCACCTGTTACTTCAATACCATATCTTGATAAAGCATTTGTAGATGAACCTAAAGATTTAGATACTAAATCTGCTGCTGCTACTAAATCCATGCCTTTAGCTGCTGCTAAATCCATACTTGCTTTTGTTGCCATTTTAATTGCTTTTTCATCTTTTACAAATGAAGCAATCATAGCCATAGCACCTAAAGTAACTTCATCACCAAATCTTGATACTTGTTGTAATTCTCTGGCATATTGCTTTAATTCTTTACTAACACCACCTAATGCTGCTTCTAGTTTCTTTTCTGCTAATTCTTGTTCTGCTGCTAAATTAATTGAAGCCTTCATACCATCTAATAATTTTTTAGCACCCCACATAGCTGCTGCTGCTAAAGCTGCTTGTTTAGCCATTCCACCTAAAGATTTATTAACACCTTTAATATTTTGTTTAGCTTTATTAAATCCTTTGGTTTTTGCTTCTATTATTTGAGTGTTTTTTGAAGTAGTCATTATTCTTTCCTTGTTTCTAATTTTATTCTATTCATTATACTTTCAATTTCTAAAAAGTCATCTATAACTTTAGCAGGTGTTTCTTTTAAGGAAGGATATGGAGGACAACTAAAACTTTTACAGAAATTATACTCTTTTATTCTTGTTTGTATTTTTTTGTCAATAAGTTGTTCTGTATTACAAAACATAAAATGTTCAATATATAATGTTTCTGATACATTAGTAATTTTTTTATCCTCTAACTCTTGATTGCATAATAATAATTGTTCATATACATCCTCAATAGTATTAAAGGTTTTAGGCTTACCAGTTACAGGACACAAGCCTTGATATGGATAATCAAACCCATTATAACCTTCATTCTTTAAACCTTTGATTGACACCCATATATTGATGTCAAAAATTATTTTTTCTATTTTTTTTTATTGGCACTCTCTATAACTTTACCTGATATTGCAAACAATTCATCATTGCTATATTTGTTCAGGTCATCCCTGCTATAATTAGTACCAAGTTCTATAACCTTTAAAAACCAAGAAAAGTTTTTATCTTTTTGAGTATCAAAAATCATATTATTGATTTCTTCTCTCTCATCCATATTTACATCTTTTAACTCAATTTCAAAAGGTTTGAACTTTTTATCTTCACTTACTATTTTAACTTTCATATCCTTATCCTCATCTTTATATTTATCTTTATATATATCTTACACTCTTTTATAAGGGTTATTAAACCCTTAACTAACTCTTACATTGAAGCAATAGCAGTATCACTAAACAATGATATTTTAAGTGCTTCAGTAGAACTATTTTGAACACACTCAAAAGGTATTGTCCAAAATATTCCACTTTCACTAATATCTTGTGTAGGGTCACCTGTATATTGTACTTCTGCAAGTATATTCATTTCACTTACACT
>CEUI01064454.1_pt1 | contig 14393 bp, 10 predicted proteins | sample 531411 | NCBI WGS metagenome assembly CEUI01 (sample SAMEA2622841, study PRJEB7988) | marine metagenome | isolation source: saline water (ENVO:00002010), including
GGAGTGCTATCTGTCAGCAGTAGCGAATCTGCCGATTCATCCCACAGCAAATGGCTCCCAGCAGTTGCGCCAAAGAACTGCACGTCATGGCCAGTGTCATTCACTCCTACAGTGAGCGTAGATAGGAAGGTGGCCGCTGATGAGGTGAGCAGCAGCAGATCCGCCGTCGTTCCCACAGTGAAGGCCATATCATTGGCATTGTGATCGTAAACGATCTTGCCAATGTCGTTGTCACCCGAATCGCCAAAGTGGATCGACGCGGTGGAACTGGTTCCTGCAAAGATGGTCATGCCGGTATTGGCGGAGGATTCCAACACCAGGTCATTGGCATCGGCATGAGCTGCTACACTTCCAGCAGAGGACACATGAACATGCAGCTTGCCGTCCCCGCTGCCTGCGGCAACCCCGGCCCCCAGCACCAACGATCCGAATAGGTAGTCATCGGTCTGGGATAAGTTGTCGTTGTTTAGAGCGTTGTCATTGACGCCCGTCAGGATGCCGTCGAACTCTGCGTTCAGGTTAGCTGCCGTGAGAGTCTCGTTGGCGTTCCACGTCTTTGTTCTGCTAATGTTGGGCATTGGGTTACCTTTGTGGCGGCGAAATGCCAATGCCGCCGATGGTGGACAAATCTACCCGAGGACGAGGAGCGAAGTCGCCCCCTTCTCCCTCGACCCCTGTGCTGATCTGTAGTCTTTCAGAAAGCTGTCCTAATGTAATCCCTTCACGGGCCATAGCCTTTGCTAATTCTCCGCCCGTACTCCGATTGGCCTTCTGCAAGGCATCTACCATGTCGATCCAGCCTTGTTGTGCTTTACTGATTTTCTCGGTCCCGCGCGTATAGGCTCTCACTCCTTTGCCCGGAGCGTCCGATTCCACGAGCCGCAAGAACAGTTCGTTTGCTCCCGCTGGAGAGAAAGCTATTACTGCAGGGATTGCGCCGAGGCCAGCTGATCCGCCCCCCACGGCCATTGCGACCACTCCTCGTAAAATCTGAGATATTTCTGACCGGCCTACCAGTCCAGAGCCAAACAGTTCTGACGACCCTGCGCCCACAAGGGCAGGGGTGATCGTGGTGTCCCCGCCCTTTTTCTCAAGATCGCGCAAGGCAGACAGGGGCGTTTCGACTTTCCCTGTCAGCGTATTGATCATCTTTTTTGCTGTATCGGAAACAACGAGGTCACGAATCTCCCCGGCTTCGTTCAGGTGGCCTGGGGATAAACCCAATTCACCTGCGTAGGTGAACAGGTCAGCGGAGGATTGCTCATACTTCGCCATTGTTTCTGTGTAGCCCGGAACCTCGTGCAGTTTGTTAGCCACGATCTCCCGAAGGCCCCCGAGGGCCACTCTTGCCTCGCCTGACACGTCCGCTCCTGCGGCCTTAAGCGCGTCGTCAATCGCCCTGCGAAAATTGAGTAAATCCTCCATCGTCACCGCTGACGGGGCGTCGATTAAGCGCGTAAAAGCCTCATCCACTAAGGCTCTCCCGCTCCCAAATGAAGAAATCGTTGTCGTGCGGCCTGGCTCGTCCCCAAAGTCAGGAAAGCGCAGCGATGTCTCTCCCGTCGGCACCATCTTCCGAGTTTCCTTCTGGCCACCGGGGAAAACGCCTGAAGGAAGTATCTCACGCTGGGAAGGAATTGCCTCGAGCGGAACCTCGTCCACTTGAAGGCGTTCCGCGCCCTCTGTCGCCACGTTCATATCGTTGAGCGCGGCGCGAGCTTGACGACGCATAGCCAGATCAATCTCAATCGGCTCATTCAAGGGAAGTTCCGACAGTGCTTTCGCGTATTCCTCCCCCATCTCTTTCTTGATGCGATCTACCGACTCAAGGCCGCGGGTGACAATAATCTTTTCGGCGTCACCTTGATCCATCGCTCTAAACTCGCGCTGGATTTGTACGCCCGACCCCGGCTCCATGCCTGGGCGAGTAAAAACGGGTTCGTCTGTTCCTGTGCGAAACATTTCACGAACAAACCGAGGGCCACTGCCTGTGGATAGTCCGACTATGGAAGTAACAAGCTGATGGCCTACGCCAGTCCCGTCAGATTTTTGCAGCGCCCGTGCAAAGCTCTTTGCCGACTTAAGTGTTTCGCCAGCGGCCCTGCCAGTGAGGCCCAAAGCTAAATCTGCCCCTTTCTTCACACCGCGCCCAGCTGCGCGGAACGCGGTGAAGGGCAGTTCCGCGGGGTCGATAATGTTCCTGGCCTTCCGAGCTATGTTGAGGGCGCGAGAAAACTTGCCCGCTTTGCCTAATTTCTGTGCGACGTTTACCCCTGCGCCACCGGGGACGGGTATCAGTGCGTTGGAGAGGGCCAGCGCCGGACGTTTCTGTATACCTGCAGGGCTGACCGAATGGACCATCTCGTCAGCAAAGTCCGATGCGGCCTGCGTTGTCTCTGGCGAAAAATCCATCTGGGCAATGGTGTTGAGAAGACTCGGCACAGGGCTACGCTGTCGCCCTTCTGTACCAGGAATCTTCCTTTCCAGGTTTTGAAGGCCAGCACCGGCCATCTTCACCATCTCTTTCCCGGTATCCCAGGGACTCCACGCCATCTGGCCAAAGCCCTCTACTGACTCTCCTGCGGTTTCCCCGACATCGGGGATGAACCTCTTGGCGGCAGTGGATACGTCGATGTCGCCATAGCTCTCAGGCTTCAGGCGAAAGATTGCGGCGTACTTGGGGTTGGACAGAGCCATCTCCCCAATCTCTTCACGATCCCTTCCCTGCAGGCCGGGAAGTTGATCGATCACAGCCTGGCCAAGGTCTTCGATATTGGTGAAGGTGCCGCCTCTTATTCTTGCCATTAGTTATCTCTCACTCAAAGTCGCTTTCGGAGCCTTCGACGGTTCCTCCGGTAGTACCCAAATCTCTTTCCATTTCCTGCCCATCGGCGGTTAGTCTGTTGTCCTGAATGAACTTTTCGGCCATATCGACCAGAGTTCTGGGGACGTATTCGCCGCCACCCTCCTGCACTCGACTCTGCTCTTCCTTTATTGCCACAATGCGTTCAGAGAAAAGGGCTTGCAGAAAGCGCATCTTCTTCTGTGCAAGGCTGTCGCTGTCGCTCTGGAGCGGCAACAGCCTTGCGGCTGCGACGAGATCTCGGTCGCTTGGACGACCTCCATTGAGGATTCGGGCGATTTTGAGGCCAAATCCCGCAAGGGCGTCGTTGAGATTTCCCCCAGACTCGAAGATACGCCTTGCGATAAAGCCAGACTTCGGATTCTCTCCATCTGCATCGAATCCCATGCCCACCCAGTTGTGCATTATGCCGTACCAAGCGCCTCGCATCCCAGCTTCCTGCCATAGACCCGTGACCCTGGTGCCTACCTGGTTCCCGTCTTCGTCGAGGATCGGTACTTCTTTGTAGATCCGGTCCAACTCGCTTTGGAAGGTATTGGCGTCGGCGATCTGCAGGCGCTCGGTGGCCGAAGTGACCATGTTGTACTTCTTTGCCTGCGCTTCCAGCTTCTTGGCCACGTCTGCGGCTTGCAGACGCGCTCCTCGTTGGTGAGCGCCGCGAATTGCTTCCTGGATTTCCTCGGATTTACTGTTGTAGACCGCCGCAAAACCTCGGTCCACCATAAGGATTTCGTCGAAGTCGGGGGCACTGCGCCCCATCTCTTCCACTCTTTTGATAAAGTCACCATGAACCTCACCAGCGGCTACGTCTTTGCCGTCAAAGATTTTTACCCATTCGCCTGCGTTTTTATTTTTAGAGTCTGGCATCCACTGCCAGATCGATTTGTCGGCTGTCTCCATTGTGTGCGGGGTCTTGGCGTCTCGTCCGTCGAAGATTACGCTAACAGACCCGTCGTCATTCTCCCGAACAAGCTGGCTACCCGATTTATGAATGCGCCCTTCTCGCGCAATGCGCTGCTCGCGCTCTTCTTTAAGAATAAGTTCCCGCTCGCGGAGGCCGAGTTTGCCCATGTCGAGATGTCTACGGAGTTGCAAATCGCCCAATTCTCTAAGTTTCAGTCGATTAGCGAACTGGTCCTGTGATGCCTTTGTCTCTGCCTGCCTGCCTCCTCGAATGGCCTCAGAGATTCCCTTTACGCCACCAAGAAGAGCGCCGAGGCGTCCCTCTGACGGAGTCGTTTGGGTTCCCCTTGCGCCACCCCTCGAAGACAAGGCGTTGATAAGGTTTGCACGGGCCTGCGAAGCACGGTCCTGCTTTTGAGCCTTCCTTATGGCCCTGTTGGCAAATAAAGACTGGCCAATGTTTGCGGCGGCTTCGAGCAGTCGCAAGCCGGTCTGCGGCTTGTCCTGTTTAGGAAGAGGGATTCCCTGCTGGCCTGGGGGAGATCCGAAACCTGCCATGCGCCGCGCAAGGTCCATAGCCTGTTTTGGGTCCATGCCCAGACCGATGAGTTGTCTCGCTCGTTCCTTAACTGCTTCAGTCTCGCCAGTGTCTGTAATTTGCCCAGTGGCCGATGTCTCCGGGGTCGATACTACTGGCTGGCCAGTCAGATCTGCTTCTGCGGTGGGGTCACCTTGTGTCGATGGAGTTTCGTCAGTGACCCCGATGCCCCGTTCGTCCCCTCGACCAGAGATCATCGACTGAGCTTGAGTCAGGTAGCGTTGCCACCAGTCACCGGAAGCAGAGGGTGGCGGCGGGTCTTCTTGTGGGTCTTCTGCAACAACAGGGTCCGCGTCCGTGGGCGTTCCATATTTTTGGTGCAACTCTTTCAGCGCAGGGGCCGTGGCCTGGACACGGTCGTCTAAGGTTTCAGTCGGGTCTTCTGCAACAACAGGGTCCGCGCTCGGCTGCACGAGCAAGCCTTTGGAGCTTGAACCAAGCAGTTGGTCCAGGTAACGATCAAACGGACCACGTCGCTTGGCTCGACCCTGACGCCGGTTTTCCAACCAGTCAGAGTCAGATTGAACCTCAGTGTCCTCACCCAACTGGGGAGATGGTCCCGCCAAAGCGTCTGCAGAGGCCCCACCAAAGGTGGCTGCTGTCGTCACGCCCGGAGGGGGGCTTGTGGGCGTGACGCCCATGAGGTCCACATCTCTCGGCAAAGGAATTGCCGAGAAATCCGTGGACCGCATTATTTCCTCGATCTCGTCATCCGACAAATCGCTGTAGAGTTTTTTCAACAGATGACGATAAGTCTGGCGGTCGGGACTCGCACCATTGGTCCCTTCTGCCACGTCTAAGAGACTACCTATTCCTTTGGCCATCTATCGTCTCCGACCATCGAACGGAGTGGTTCTGATCCACGTTTGGCGCTGTGCCATTGAAATAGATGGATCGTTCGCTTCCTGTGCCGTTACCGGTCGTCCATCGGGCCACGACCACGCCGTTGCCTGCTGTGCGGCCTCCCCTGCGATAGCACCCAAAGTGCCTACTTTCCCTGCGTTAGCGACGGCGTTCGCGGCGTCATTTCCTGAAAAAAGTTTGTTAACAAGGCCGGTGATTTGGTTCTGCACAAGAGGGTCGCTCACCATCTGTTGGGCAAAGCTCGGACTTGCTGCTGCGCCTGCGGTACCCCGGCTTCCCTGTTGGCTAAGGCCTTGTAGAACTCTGTCCATCGCCGCGGCTCGGTCGCGTTTACGATTGGCCGCTTTCTGTGCGCGGTGGGCCATAAACAATTCTGCGCCTTTTAGCGCGGCGGGGACGGCAAGTGCTGGAAATCCCATGGGAGGCTCCTATCTCGGAAGATCAAGTTTCGTTCTGAGGTTTTCCACTATCCAGGGCGGCAGGTTCAGCAGTTCGAGCATTGCCGCTCCAAACCCTTTCTGCAACTCATCTCCCGTATCAAATTCTACGGCAGGATCGAGCGCCGCAATGATCGAAGCAATCACGTCCATGTCAGCTTGGCGTGAGTCAAGCGTCTGTTGGTCGCCAAGTACGCCTGTCAGTTCGGCTCGAGCGATTTCTCTGTCGGAAAGGGTTCGACCGAGGTCTGTGCCTGCGGTAATGCCTGCAGTTCTCAAGAGCCTTGCTCTTTCTGCCGCATCTGCAAGTGCGGAAAGTTCTGCGCGAGCCTGGTCGTCTGCCCGGAGGTTGGCCAAGTCGATAGTGTCACCGCCTCGAATGACACCAAAGCGACTCAGTTGCTCTCGGTCAGCCTCCGCTCGGCGCGCGAACTTCGCTTGCAGATCTTCCAGGATAGATTTTGTAAGCGGGTCTTCTCTGAGTTCTGCAGCTGTCTGCGGTCCTGCAAGGTCTGCGCGAATCGCGTCCTGCACATCACCGAAGATTCCACCCGCACCAGGTACGGTAGGCGTCAAACCACCTATTTGGCCCTGAAGGGCGTCAAGGCGCTTTAGAATCTCACTCAAGTCCATTTCGCCGCCCTCGCCACCTTCACCGCCGCCGACCCCACCATATTCTGGCGTTATACCTTCCACTGCCGTGCGAAGATCAGCCAGTTGTCCGCCAACGCCGCCTGCGCCTACGTCTCCAAAGAATTGAGGCAGGCCAAGGTCTGCGAGTTGACTGCGAATGTCCCCGGAAAGACCTGTGCGGAGGTCGCCGATCATACTACGTATTCCAGAATCGTCAAACGGCTCTCCAGTGATATTTACATCACCCGATACCCTGTCGAGCAGATCGTTTACGGTGATGCTTGGAAAGCCCAAATCGCCAATGCCGATGTCAGGCAGGCCCAAATCGCTTACACCAAGGCTGGGCAGACCCAGATCGCCAATGCCAACATCTGGCAGGCCCAAATCACTCACGCCAACATCCGGTAAACCCAAATCTCTTACACCAACATCTGGTAAACCCAAATCTCTTACGTTGATGTCCGGCAAAAACTGATCGGGAGTGAGTCTCGTACTGCCCAAGGCTTGTAACAGATCCTCTTCTTCAACCTGTCCTAAAAACCGGTCCGCACCGAGGCGCGTACTGCCCAAAGCTCGGGCCAGATCTTCCTCTCCGACCTGTCCTAAGAACCGGTCGGGCCTCAGTCGTGTGCTACCCAAGGCTTGTACCAGATCCTCTTCTCCGACCCGCCCTAAGAACTGGTCAGGAGTAAGCTGCTGACTTCCCAAGGCGCTGGCTAAGTCTTCTGGCCTTAGTCGCGGCAGGATCTGCTCGGGAGTAATCCGTTGATCTCCCAGCGCACTGGCTAAGTGCTGGGGCAAAACCGGCCCCAGAAACTGATCGGGGGAGAGTCGCTGGCTTCCGAGCGCCTTGGCCAGATCCTTCTGGCCAACCTGTCCCAAAAACTGGTCAGGAGTAAGTCGCTGGCTCCCCAGCGCATCGGTCAGATCCGCTTTGCGAACCCTCGGCAAGATGTCACTTGCAACCAAACCTGCTCCAGGCAAGGCATCCAGTAGATTCTGGCGTTCGATCAGTGGTAGAATGTCGTCCACGCCCAGCAAGTTGGCCAAGGCCAAGATATCCGTCCGCGCACCACCAATCGCCTCACTGATGGGGTTAATGTTAAACGCGGTAGGCAACTGTCCAATTTCCGTCCGCAGGTCGGGTATATCGGTTTCTGCCAAACTCGTAACTTTGTCGCGCAATAGCCCCGTTTGCTCCAAGGCATCAGCCAACTGCCCCCCACGAGGAAAGAAATCTCCGGGGCCACCGCCAAATGAGCCGCCTGCGATATCCCTTAAAAAGCCTTGAGATTCTAAGAGAGAATTTCTGATTTTGTCTATCGATGAGGGCGTTTCAAACGCAGAGATATCGTCAAGAATGCCCCCGGTTCCCTCGAGCCTGTCAAGGAATGCAGAGAACCGATCCGGCGTATCCCAATTACGAAACCGTTCACTTGTCGTGCCCCCGGTTTGGATGCTGTTGAGCATCTGCGCCAACGGAGAGCTTGGGTCCAGCCCGATCTGTTGGAGTGCCTGCAGCATCGGAGGCAGGGACCGAAGGTCGTTTAATGCCGCAAGCCTTTGGTCAGCAGTATCGAAGGCCCCACCCCCTCGGTCTGTCCGAAATTCTTGGGGGTTGACGTACGGATCAGATTCAGTGGTGACCTCAATAGGCTTCTCGGGAAACAGATCTTCGTCAAGTTCAAATTGATTCGAGCCACGCGGCGGGTCAGCGTCGGAGACGTGGGTCGAAAGGGGATCTAAGGGCGGAAGAGGCTCTACGTCGGCTATGGGGTTGACAGACCCTTGGCCCGAACCGCCTCCGCCGGGAGGAGCCGCCCCGCCGCCTGCTACTGCATTATTTGCGCCGACAGAGGAGGACGTTGTCGTGGGCATGAAGCTGCCGAACCCCTGCGAGTGCCCCATGACATTTCGGCCCGAAGTCGCGCCGACAAGAGTCCCGTCCGCAAAGATGCTGCGGTTGCCTTGCGTGTCCAGATCTCCGATCTGAATGCCGGGATCAAACCCCTGGTTACCGCGGCGAAGACGTTTCTTGTCGAAGCCCTTGCCAGTAATGTTGACAAGGTCTGGGTTTTTGAAGACGCTGAATGAACCTTCTGCCATTATGAAACTCCTGCGCCGATACGGCGCTTGCGGCCAATGTTCTTGTACGTCGGATGTGTTCTACGAATACGGAAAAACTCATTGATAGTGTTGTTTGTGAATTTGATGCTCGAGTGCGGGTCATACTCACTGAGATCTGTGTCGTAGGCCAGCATTCTTACGGTGCCAAGTTCGGCCTCGTCAAGATTGTCCTCGTCCAAATCGAATCCACCGCCAGACACATTCAAAGTCTTTGTTGTTCCGGTGACGCCAGAAGACTCCTGGTTGACCGTGATATTGTAGTTCCCTGTGGCGTCGTAGTAGGTCCGAGTATAGAGCCAGCGGAGCCGCACTCCAGAACCTTCAGGAGCCGGGGCACCTGTGCGGAAGTAGGCACGGATAGCGATTCCGCTGGCAGATGCGTCGTCGTCCTTGTAGGTGTCGTTAGGCTCATGGTCCATGACTTTACCGCCAATCGACCCCGACGAATTAAGAGTCCCCGCATGGGGTTTTCCGTCGATAGAGGCCGCACAGTTGCGGTAGAAGTAGGAACCCGATCCGGTCATCGGGCCAAACCAACAATCGTGCCGATCCGAATAGACGATGATGTGATTCATTGCCGTCTGGCCAGTCCCATAAGGAACCCAAAACCACGCCTCGGCTTCCTTGGGATAATAGACGGCAAACGCTTGCGTCAGGCGGCTGGTGACCAACTCGGGCCAGTAGCCCAGGTCAAGCTGAAAAGACTTTTTCTCGACCTCGTCTTCCCCGTCCCACAGGTAAATCCCGTCTGCGCGCAGGAAAAGCTGCCTGTCGCCCGGAAGCACAACTATTGCACGGCCATTCAAAGCCGCGCGCCCTGCTCTTACACCACCGGAGTTCTCTCTTCCGGTCTTCTGCTGCTGCTGATAGGGGATGTCGGCATTGCCTGTCGGCACCAGCGTATAGATGCCACCCGTTGTATGCACGGTCAGCGCATTGCGGGTCGGGACCAATGCCGTGATGGGGTGGCCGAACTGGTAGAACGACGTTGCTCCGACAGTGTCAATGTCTGCGATGTCGGAATACCATAGCCGATCATATGACGTATCAACATTGCCCCACCAAACGCGGTTGTCCCAAAAGGCGACATGCTCCGCAGTGGTAAACCTCGAGTCCACGTCAGCCGCGGCGGCGGTGCTTGACCCCGTCCACTTCCAAGGGGGGTTTACGCCGTTGGTTGCCAGCAAAGTTCCGGTCGCCTCGTCCACTGCCCATTCAAACGTATTATCGTCTGCCGCAGTAATCGTCAGGCTTCCTGTAATAGCCTGCCATACGGGGGAGGATGCTGCCGAGTATTGGTAGATCGCTGTGCCAAATACCGCCACGACGTGGGTCGTAGAGGGCGGCACAGTAAACTCTGCGATCATTGTACAGGTAGGATTGGAGGTGTAGGCGGCAGCGGACTTATAGGACACAGTCCCCGGACGCTTCTCGCAGGCTCCTGCAGGCTGAATACGAACATTTTCCATGGCGGAAATCTCGTCTTCAGCCACATCCTCTTCAGGGCGGGAATACCACACTCCGCCGGTCCAGGGGCCTAATTGAATGTCTTCGCCGTCAATAGCCATTTATGCCGCCGTTAGGCTTCCAGCTGCAGGAATGTAGTTAAACCCGCCGGACGAGGGCAGGGACTGCCTGCGCCATATTCTGTTACCCCAAATGGTTCTGTTGGTTTCCTTGGCTGCTTTTACGATCCGATCATGCTCATACCGGTTGGAGGCAGCGGCTTCCTCGTCGCCTTTTTCCTGCAGGTACAACTCAGCAGCACCCATCCACAGCGCAGGCTGTAGCTCCTCGGGAAACCACCGAGCCATGTCGGTAGAGTCGTCTGAAGAAGTCCAATCTGTGATGCGCCCGAGGTAGCGGTAGCGAATGTCGTCGCCAGCCGTCTCGCTGATCGGATGGAAGCGGATCAAAATCTTGCCAGTAATTGAGTCGAGTCCCTCGTGGGTCCACAGGCGACCGTCAGCGTTGTAGTCCCTATCCACGTCAGCCGCGTCAATGAAGTCCATGCCGGTAGCACCCAGAGGTCTGTCGTTCGTCACGTCTACAAACGAATGTGGGGTAATCACATCCGAACCAAGAGCGTAGGTTTGCGTACCGGCGATGGACACAAAAGCCGCGGTGGCACCACTGCCGTTGGTCAGGGCAGTGTCGGCGGTGGTAAACGTCCCCGTCCGCGTGTTGAGCAGGATTGCCGTGGGGTAGTTGGTTGCGTCGTAGGCGGTATCGATCACCCCCGTGGCTCCTGTGCTGTTGCCAGTGACCGTGTTCCCCGCGGCGAAGGTGCCAGAGATGCCTGACACCGTTATCGTTTCCGTGATATTGAAAGTTGCACTTTTGTGCAAAAACCACCACTTACCGCCGAGTAAGTTGACGATCCCCGTGGCCGCAGTATTCAGGTAGATCCGCGCTTGGTCCTTGTATGTCGCGTTGGTCGTATCCAAACCCGCCCGAGACAGCACCATCGAAATTGCAGTAGCCAGTGTCATATCAGATTCGCCCAGGCTCCGTTTTCGTAGCCTTGAAATTTGTTGGTGCTACTGTTGTAAATGATCATGCCGTTGGAGGCAGTGAGCGCATCCCTCTGCGTGGTCGTGAGGTTCGCCAGCTTTAAGAAGGACGACAGGGTGACTGTCTGCGCTGTAATAACTCCGAATAGACCAACCTCCCCGAAGGAGGTGGCCTGGTTCTGCTGCCCGGACACAACAGGGTTGGCTGCGGATCTCCTCCGCACCGGCTGTCCGAGCCGTGGGGACGCCTGCTTCCGCTCAGACCGAGGTCTGGCAGGCATTATTCTACGGCCAGATCCGCTGCTTCTTCAGGAGACATCGTCATCTCTCCAGATGCGATATGCATTTGATCAGCGTCACGCCCCGTGATCGTGCTGGAAGCGCCTGTGATGCCCTGGTTCCGCAGGTAACGCTCTGTGGTGACCCGCTGGGCCTCTTCCTTGCCAAGAGCCGCTACAAGGCCCTCAGAAGGCTTTGGCTCAAACCCTTCGGGATGCAGGATCTCTCCTACCGTAAAGGCAATTCGCTTGGCATCGGCATTGTTCTGGGGCGGCTTATTCTTCTGGATCACACTTCCTGTGCCGAGCGCGTCACGCATCGCCGACTTGTAATCTGCAGGGGCCTGCTTAACAAGTTCCAGAAGGCTGTTAAGCTGGGTCTTTGTATCAGTCTTTGCTTGCTCGGCCATAATATCTCCGTTGTGTTGGTTGATGAAGGCGGACACAAAAAATGTGTCCGCCTTCGTTGTTTGCTACGGCACTAAGCCTTGCAGGACAACGCCCACATGAGCATTGTCATCCGATGCAAACGTAGTGTAACCCACCAAAGGCTCAGTTTCAGCATCCTTCAACTGAACATGCCCAACGTCAGTGTCGGACAGCGTGCAATTCACTCCAACGGCAAGAGCGCCATCGCATGAAATCAAAGCAATCCCAGCCGTCTGAAACCACCCGTAGTAATTGGCGGTAAATGCAATGGGACTAACCCCAGAAATGATATAATCCACTGTTGCATCCGATGCACCGCCCAGGGCACCTCGCACGTTATACCACAGCCCACCAGTGATTGCGATATCAGACGCAGTCGTCAAGGCGACTTTGATCGGATCATACAGCTCAATGTCTACCTTACCAGCGGTCGTAAACCCCGTCGCACTGTTGCTTTTGATTCGATACTGAATCCCCTCGCCAGTGCCATCTCCTCCATCATTGGCGATTTGCAGATATGCCCCGGCATACTGGTCCTTCGTTTTGCTTGCGAGGGTAATCTGGAGCTTCGTCGAACCAGCCGCAGGAGAGAATCCGTTAGCGGCAGCGATTACGATATTATCTGTTTCGACCAGACAGGTAGCCGAAACATCCTGGGAAACTAATTCAGCAGCGTTGATAGCCGCAGCGGTATACCCGTAACGGAAGACCCTGCCATCTGCAAACTCCAACTTATCGCCAATGGCAGCCTTGGGAGTAGAAGACTCCTCGTAAATCCCTTGGCCGGTTCTTGCCCCGTCTCCGTCACCGCCAATGCGATTGGTAATATGGTTGCGATTTAAGTAACTCATTTCTTACATCCTCTCCCCTGTGAGCAGGGTATGAACCCCCATTGGCTTGGGGGCAAGGTTATTAGGCCAGATCGTACAGCACGCCCTGACGGCGTCTGTTGTTGGTGACCAACTGTGCGCCGAATACGACGAACGCAACACGGGCCAACTGGTTGGACGGCTCACGGAACGGGGTCTTGGCGAAGTTCTTGCCAGCCTGCACCTTGAGCTTGAGATACTTCGTGTTCAGGAAGTACATGTTGTCCGCAGTGCAGTCGCGGTCAGCAATGACCGGAGCGCCTCGGTACGTTACGTCGCCTTCAGCGCCGATTCCGAAATTGGGACCAGACCGATCACCCTTTGCCACAAATCGCGTCATGCCGGAACCTTCAAAAACAGCCTCGAAGTTCCCGTAGTGGGTGAAAGATGTGACAATCAAGTCCGGCTTATCATTGCCCTCGGAGCAAGCATTCCACATGATGCCCATGGCAGTGATACCTTCAAACTGGTCGGTTTGCTTGGTCAGAAACGATGTGCTGGACGCGGAAAGCTCACCGGTGCCATTGTTAAAGTCGCCCCGCTTGTTGTCCCACCATGTATTGGTGGACTGCGAGATGCCGCCAAGCGTGGTTCCCGTGGACTCAGCACAGATGTCCTGCAGGCCCAACATGGACTTGCCAGACTGCGAGGCGAAGATTGCAGAGTTGACCGTGTCGAAGGACTTGGTCATCGCCTGCTTGCTCTTGGCGGTAATTAGCTTCGTCGAACCAACCTTGCGGGATTCGGCGTCCTCTGTGTCGGATATGACAACAGAAGTGGCGTTGTAGCGGAACTGATAGAAAGCCGCCGTGATCCCATCGACCGCGTTGGTCGAAAGCACGTCGAATCCATCGAACCACTCAGAAGAACCAAGACCATACATCAAGTCTTCCTGGATCTCCTTACCGCCTGTCTCGACTTCCATGACTCCGGCTTTGCGGAATCTCCCAAGAGTCGGGTAGGAGTCACTGATATTGTCGGTGAGACGCTTGCGATGCGCCCTCATCGTCAGTGTCCACGCCGCATCCCAGGTTTCACTGGTAGTTGCAGCAACCATGGCTTATTGTGCCTTTGTTGTCTACTTCATGGAGTTAATCCAAGTTTTCTCAACTCGGAAGCAAGTTGTTCCTCAGATAAAGCTCCCTGCTCCGAATCAGCAGACACTGGCGACGGCGGGGTCAACGACCCTGTGGCGGTGCGGCGAACATTGTCCTCTTGCTCTTTCAGCTGTGCGCTTTGCTGTGCGGAGATCCCGTGGATCAACTCGTACGCCTCAGTCGGCGTATAGTTGAGTCCCGTAACCCTGTTCTGCACACCAGTTAACGCATTCACCTGGTCAGCAAAATTGTCAATATCGGGATACTTCTCCCGAGCTTGACTGGCTGCTGTATTGGCGGTCTGGGTTGCTCCGTTGGCCAGGTGGAGAGCAATACGCCGAACAAACTCAGTGAGTTGCGCGACCTTCTCCGTCTGTGCCTCCAGTTCCTTTCCAACCGTCATTTTCGAGACTTCACTGATCACGTCCAACGAACGCTGTTCGTCTTGGTCCAGTGTCGATCTCAAAGAACTTAAGGGGTCAGGCTCCTCTTGTGGAGGAGTCTCCAACCGATTCACACGCTCCTCAAGGCGCTCTTGCTGCTGCGCCTCTAACTCACGGCGGTGACCTGCCAAAGCCTGCATCCCTTGGGTAAACCTACCCTTGAGTTGCTTGGCCAGTGGCTGTAATTGTGCAGGAAGGGAGTCCACGTCCACGTCCCCGATATTATTGGGGATCTCGGCGGGTCGCTCCGGGGCGTCCTTATCGGTCGTTCTCGCTTCCGTGGCACCGGCAGGCAAAGACTCATCATCGACGGGCGCTGCTTCGACTGCTGGGGCGTCT
>CEUI01057427.1_pt1 | contig 14375 bp, 18 predicted proteins | sample 531411 | NCBI WGS metagenome assembly CEUI01 (sample SAMEA2622841, study PRJEB7988) | marine metagenome | isolation source: saline water (ENVO:00002010), including
GAGGTTCTTTGAACAACGCGTTACTTAACTCGGATGGATGCTCATTCATCATATGTTCCATAATATCATTATCAGTATCACTAACAAATACATCATCAGTTAGTCTATCATCTTCTTGTAAGCAGAAAGGACATGGCTCACCATTACCTATTGCTAGGCTTCCTGTTATATCTAATTCCCTGCTCATTTATATATCCTCCTTGATAGGTGTAAAACCTAGAAGATTTGTTACTCCCTCTAATCTATAAGTTCTTTCCCCAGATTTAATATTTTTAAGAATTTTAATAGTAACAGAATTTAATGTAGTATCAAGCTCTAATGCTTCTATACATTCATCTAAGATTCTTTCTGTAATTATATATTTTTTAGGTATAACATCTTTCATTTGTTCGCTCCTTGTTATGTTATAAATTGTGTAGGCTACTTGCCGCTCCCAGCTTTCACCTACAATTAATTACTCTTCATCATTACCATATATTAAGTCCATAATAGTACAAATTGACAAGCTTAATAGTATTGCCCATAGAACTAATAAGGGCATATATTCTAAGCCTCTATACCAGTGATTTACTAATAGTATAGTTATTAATAATTGTGCTACAATAGGTAAGTATTTACCCAATTTATCAAAAGAATCCATAGTTTAATTACTCCTTATAGTTTAGGACACGTTTATTTATATATTCTCGTGTATGTATATGTTACAGGAAATTTAAGTGTAGAACAAGAGTAGCTATAGCACACCAACAATAAGTCAATGTGCTATGCTCTCTAGATACTAAGCTGGTAACTGCTCTGTAGGTTGTTCAGATGGTACTGAAACACCTTGAGATTGCATATCTGCATACTCAGATTCAGACATACAATCATTTGTTTCAGGATTCCAATAGCAATAACCTTCAGTATAAACTGCTAACAGTTTCTTCCATTGTATTTCATCAATATCATTTGCAAAGCCACTATCTATAACAGTCCCTTGCTTGGCTGTTGGGTCAAACTTGCTCATATTGAATACAACGCCTGGTACTGGTTCAAGAGCTTTCTTTGGTCTTGAAGTAGCTTGATACTTCTGTTTTCCATCACTACCTATATAATCTATGAAGTATAACTTAATCCATTTCATAACTGTTCTTTCCTTTCTTGATTTGATTTGAAAAACGAAACGTATATCAACTAAAATGATATAAGCAAAATCTATTTTGCCGTACCCTAGGGGATGAATATAGTTGTATAACATTTTGTAATAATTTTTGAAACTTCTTGTATTTGTGATACTAGTCACATTATATTGGAAAGTTGTATGAGGCAATATTTTACATATTATCACCCTTTGAGTACCCCTGCAATGGTTCTGCTTCGAGGGTCAGACGTTGGTTTTACTCTCCATATAGGATAAAGAGTTTTTCACCTACAGCCTCACAAATTGTTTTAATATAAATATTAGTATGGGTCGATAGAGTTAACCCGATGAAGTCAAGATGAGAATGAGAAGGTCCGTAGGAGACTAATTAAGCTTGGCTTACTGAAAGTAAGCTCTTAGTGTACTGGCTAATAGGAAATTTAAAAATAAATAGCTTTTTCCTCCAGGGGATACTTACGCCCTTTTCGAATTTCGCTCACACTATTTGGAAATAGTGTTCGCATTTTGTATATTTAAGTTATGGATAAAGATAAAAAAGGTAATGTTGTTTATACTCTTAAGATATGTTTTAATCGAGAAACAGACGATATAGAATATATAGCTGAAGGGTTTGATGACAATTTTGACTTTACACCCATAGACCCATTTAATTTAGATAAGGATTATACTGAAGTAATTACTTCCGAAGATATGGAAGCATTGCAGAAATTATATGATATAGAAGAAGACTAATGAGGCAATATACGGTAAACAAGTTTAGACACAACGTCTACGAAGAAGATGGTGAAGTTCCGTCTCATATTACTATTAAGGAAGATTGGCGTACAGCTAATATAGGAGACTGGGTAAGAGCAGATGATGATTGTGTTATCCAGATACTCCGTAAAGGTAAGATGCTTAGAAAGAAGGGTACTAGGTACTATGTAGGAACATGTACTGGTACCTTTTTAGTTTTACCTAAAACAAAAATGGATACAGACCGTAGAAGTAATATATATTCATTTGGAGGACATGAGACTCCTGAAGAGGTAGTAAGGAATAGAAAAGAATTAACAGCTAATGAAGAATTGTTTGTTCAGTTCATGGCTATAGATAAAGATTCACCAGAGGAAGCGTATGTAAAAGCGTTTCCTACTAATAATAAAAGGTACGCTAGAGTAAAGGCTGCAAACCTTTTACAAACTGAGAGGATAAGAACTCGTATGAGAGAAGACTTAAAACCTACATTAGACGAACTAGGCATAGATGATAGAATGGTTCTAAGTGGAATTAAGAATGAAGCGACTACTGCTGAGAAGGCAGACACTAGATTAAAGGCTTTATTTAAACTATCTGATATATTAGACCTAGAAGAAAAGACTACTACTAAGGTACAACAAGTTACTGGAGCTGTATTCCAAGGGTTTACTGATGAAATGCTAGAACCAGTTGAGCCCAAGAAACTCGATAAGTGATTGAAGAAGTTATTGGGTTATGGCTAATGTTAATTTTAATAATGTATCTAAGGCAGAAGAAGCATTAAAACTTGCTAGTAAGGATAATATTGCATTTGGTAAGTTATTCTTACAAGATGATTTTCTAAGAAGTGAAACTCCTCCCTTTCATTATGAAATAGCTGATGTAATCTCTAATGAAGAAAATAAGCAGGTGGCTATTATACTTCCTAGGGGTCATGGCAAGACCGTAATGACTAAATGCGATATACTTAAATCTTTCTGCTTTACTCAAGACCCTCTATTCTATGGATGGGTATCAGCTACTGCAAAACTTGCTACTGGTAACATGGACTATATAAAATATCACATAGAATTTAATGAAAGGATTCAATATTACTTTGGCAACTTAAAGGGTAATAAGTGGACCGAAACCGATGTGGAGCTAACAAATGGATGTAAACTTATTTCGAAATCGAATATCTCAGGTATTCGTGGAGGTGCGAAACTCCATAAAAGATACGACCTTATCATTCTGGACGACTTTGAAGACGAAAATAACACGATTACACCAGAGGCTAGAGCCAAGAACTCCAATCTTATCACTGCTGTGGTGTTTCCTGCACTTGAGCCTCATACTGGTAGGTTACGCATTAATGGGACTCCTGTGCATTTTGATTCTTTCATTAATAACCTTATCATTAATCATGAGCAATCTAAGAAAGAAAATAAAGACTTCTCTTGGAAGGTAGTTCTTAAGAAAGCAATAGAAGAAGATGGTACTATGTTGTGGGATTCATGGTTTGGTGCTAAAGAGATGGAGCGTAAAAAGAAGTTCTATGCTGATTCAGGACAGCCACAAAAGTTCTTTCAAGAATATATGATGGAAGTACAGAGTAAAGATGATGCTATGTTTACTCGTGACCATATAAGATACTGGAATGGAAACTATACATACGATGCAGATTCAGGTATAGGATATTTAATCCCTGACGATGGAGATGCACAGCCTGTTAATATATATGTTGGAGTAGACCCAGCGACTGATAGTGCACGAAGAGAAGCTGACTATAGTGTATTACTTGCAGTTGCTGTTGATTTAAATAATAATATTTATATACTAGAATATTTAAGGAAAAGAGGTATACCAGTATTGGGTATCCCAGGAGAAGCTAAAAAGGGAATCGTAGATTATATATTTGATTTTGCGTCTAGGTATCACCCACAGCTATTTACAATAGAAGATACTGCGATGAGTAAGCCAGTATTCCAAGCTCTTAGAGCTGAGATGCGTAGACGTAATAATTTTGATGTACGCTTTAAAGAAGAACTACCTGGCACTAGACTATCTAAAAGAGATAGGATACAAGGTATACTTGCACAAAGATTTGCTATAGGGCAAATACATTTGAAAAAAGATATGTATGATTTACAACGAGAGATAATAACATTTGGTCCTCGTATGAGTCATGATGATACTATAGATGCACTTGCATATGCTTGTAAGTATGCACAACCACCTATAGGAATAAAAGAAAGTAAAGATAAAGGGTATTATAAACGCAAACCAAAGGCTAAAAGTTGGGTAACAGCATGACAGATGATATAATTACATTAGAAGATTTATCTCCAAAGCCTGTAGATAACGATTGATGGACGTATTTGCATTGATTGAAACCTTCGGGGTTCCAGTTGCAATGAGTATTGCATTTGGTTTTTTTATTTGGAAACAGAATAATTGGATACAAAATGAACTGCAAAAAGAACTTAGAGAATCTTTTGAAAGATTAGAAGATATAATCGATAAAGACTTTAGGCAGATAGTTATTGGACTTATCAATGCACAGAAAGAAACTCAAATTAAGATAAGTGAAATGAATAGAAGTTATAAAGCTATTGTAGAGATTATGTGCATGTTAGAAGACAATGGCTTAAAAAAGAAATGGCTTCAGAAAAAAAATGTAGAAGAAGACTGGTAAAGTTTATTATATTAAGATGCTAAATACCATAAGGAATTTTAATGGCAAAAAGAGTTGATAAGACTGCAGATAAGGTAAAAAGATTATACGAAAATTCAAGAACTGAGAAGAGAATCCAATGGGAATATATAAACCAAAAAGGATTTGACTTCGCTAATGATAACCAGTTATCAGAATCTGAAAGGATAGCTTTAGAAGAACAGGGTATGCCCACCTTCACTATTAATAGGATTATTCCTGTTGTAGAAATGCTTAACTTTTATGCGACTGCTAAAGACCCTAGATGGCAAGCAGTAGGTAGCGATGGAAGCGATTCAGATGTAGCAGCAGTATTTTCAGATGTTGCTGATTATATTTGGTATCAATCTCATGGCCAGACATTATTGTCTAATGCTATTAATGATGCTATAACAAAATCTTTAGGCTATTTAATGGTTACTGTAGACCCCGATGCTGATAGAGGTATGGGGGAAGTTGTTATTAAACAACCAGAACCTTTTGACGTTTTTGTAGATAATAAATCTAGAGATATATTATTCAGGGATGCTGCTTTTGTTCTCATCCGCAAACTCCTACCTAAATCACATCTCATTCAACAGTATCCAGATAGTAAACGAAAAATAATGGCAGCATCCTCGAATACAAGTAGTTGGGATGACTTATCTGAAAAATCAACAGATGTTACTCAGCATGATTTTCACTATAAAGAAATGACAAGTAATGATGTGTATGGAGATAAGAGAGATGAGATAGTAGAGTTTTTTGAACTATATGAAAAAGAAAAGATAGCTTATAGAAATATATTTGTAAAGGTTCCACCTGATAAGCAAATACTAGCTCAAATAAAACAACAAGCTGAACAAGAAGTTGCTAAAATGAGAATTGAAATGGAAGTTGCAATGAAAGAAAAAGCGTTGCAGATGCAAGCAGCTGTTGATGGTGGAGAAATGCTTCCTGAAAGAATGCAACTTGAAATGCAAAAAGAGCAAGAGATGATGGCTCAACAATTAGAAGCATATGAAATAGAAGTGACTGCTAGATTGCAAGATGAAAATTCTAAAATTGATAATAAAGTTGTTACTGAAAAAGAATTTAATATTCTTATGAAAGATAAAGTTTTTGAAGCTAGATTAGTTGAAGCAGTAAAGTTTCATGAGAATAAAATAAAATTATGTTGTATTGTAGGAGATAAAACATTATATGAAAAATATTTGCCATTAACTGAGTATCCTATAATACCATTTCATTATAAATGGACAGGGACTCCGTTTCCAATGTCAGCGGTTGCACCTCTTATAGGAAAGCAAAGAGAGCTTAATAAAGCTCATCAGCTCATGGTGCACAATGCATCTTTGGGGAGCAGTCTTCGTTGGATGTATGAAGAAGGAAGTATAGATACTGATTATTGGGAGCAGTATTCATCCTCTCCAGGAGCATTACTACCTAAACGAAGTGGCTTTGAAGCTCCTCAACCTGTAATGCCCTTTCAGTTAAATAATGCATTTTTTAGTTTAACGCAAACAGGTAAGGGTGATATGGAATACTTGGCAGGTATATATTCTGCTATGCAAGGTGATACAAGTGCATCAGCTGATATGCCTTATCGTGGTATGTTAGCAATGGATGAATATGGTACACGAAGAATTAAATACTGGTTAAAAAACTGCATTGAACCTGCACTAAGACAAGTAGGTGAAGTTGTAAAGCAGTATAGCCAAACTGTATATACTGCACATAAAATATTTAGAATAGTTCAACCTGAAAGTATTGAAGGTGAAAAGCAAGTTGAAATTAATGTTCCAGTTTATAATGATTATGGAGAAGTGGTAGATAAATATATGGATTATGCTTCAGCCAAATTTGATGTTCGAATACAAGCTGGTTCTACATTGCCTGTTAATAGATGGGCATATTTAGAAGAATTGAAACAATTAATGCAGTTGGGAGTTGTAGATGATATAGCTGTCCTAGCTGAAACCGATATAAGAAATAAAGATAATATAGTTAAAAGAAAAAGTTTGTATGCTCAATTGCAATCTACAATTGCAAATCTTGAAGAACAGGTTAAAAATTCCAATGGTACTATTGAAACCCTTGAAAGACAGCTTGTTCAATATGGTATTAATAATAAGATACTAAGAGGTGGAGTTGAAGTAGATAAGCAAACTCAAGCTTCTAAAGCTAATATAATGAAAGATGAGCTTGAAAGCAGAGCAAAACAAAAATATTATAGAAATGTTTTAGAGAACGATGTTAAGAACGTTCGTGATAATATTAAAAAATCAAATAAATAATGATTTGGAAAAGAACACTAGTTGTTCTTAAATTTTTAACCAAAAAAAGGAAGCAATAATGGAAGATAGTAAAAGCGGTAACCCAGAAGCAGTAGATAATGCAGTTTTTGGCTCCTCTGATAACTTCTTTGACGCCCTTGAAAATGATGTCAATGGTGCAATTGCAGATGAAGCTGAACCAAAAGTTGAGGAAACCTCACAAGGCGTGAGCCCCGATAATACTGATACAGTAAGCCCAAAAGAGGTGTCACAAGAACCTTCTGAAGCAGAACTGCTAAAGAAGCGGTATAGTGATTCCAGTCGTGAAGCACAAAGATTGAGAGCCGAGTTAAATGAACTCAAACCTTTCGTTCCTGTGTTAGATGCGATGAAAAAAGATAGTGGACTAGTAGACCATGTTCGTGGTTATTTTCAAAACGGAGGTGAAGTTCCTGGAAATGTCAAAGAGCAATTAAAGCTTGATGAAGATTTTCAATTCGATACTGAAGATTTGGTGAATAATCCTGATTCAGATTCTAGGAAAGTCTTTAATACAATGGTAGATAAAGTAGTTAATAAAAGAGCAACTGAGATTCTTGAAAGAGAAAAACAAGAGAATATCAAGTATGCTAGAAAACAAAGAACTAGAGAATTGGCTCAAGATTTCATGCAAAGAAGTGGAATGAATGAAGAACAATTTGCTGACTTTGTTATAGCTGCTAAAGATAGATTTAGTTCTCAACCTTTATCTTTTGATGACATGTATGCTTTAATGAATAAGCAAAATGTAAATCAAAATGTTGCAAATGCTACCAAAGAAGATATGCTTTCACAGATGAAGAATGTCAGAGAAATACCTACTAGTCAAAGCGGCTCTAATAATGCAGGTGATGGTAAAGCAAGTCCAAGTGACTCTTTATTTGATAGCTTATTAGATGTCGATGGTAATCTCGATAACATGTTTAGCTAGATAAAACAACTTTAAATAGACTATCTAGCTGGACGCAAACTCCCTATATGGGGGAAAGGATAGTCTTATGGCTTTAAATGACTATGTACAGTTATCGGAACTAGGGGCAACTGATGTCCTCGCGAATGGTCCAGGTACTTCTACAGCCAATGTAGATACTGGTGACCTAAGGAGACGGTATAACTTTGGAGACAGAGTTTCAGAACTATCAATTGCTCAGGACCCCTTCTTTCGATTTGTAAGTAAATGTGCAAAAAAACCAACAGATGACCCTTCTTTCAAATTCACTGAAAAAAGAGGCTCATACCATAAAAGATATGCTTATATGGTTGCAATGGGAAGTGGTTTCGCAACTGCTTTAACAGGTAACCTAAATGCACAAGATGCAGTAGGTGATACTTTCTATGGTAAATTCGGAACTGATTATTCAAATCAGGGTAACCTTCAGAATCGTTTTGGACAAACTCCAGAATATGAAGAAGGTGACGCTAACACTAAACCTAGTTTCTTTCTACCTGACCAATTAATTAGAGTTCCTGTAGCTTCTGCTGACAATGCAACAGCAAATGCTTCATCTGTAGTTGATTATCAGATAATTAAAGTAACTAGTGTAGCTGATAATGGTAATTATGTAAATGTTACTGGAACAGTTGTAAAAGGTGTTGATGCAGGTAGATTTTATATGGGTGTACCTTTATCAATAGCTCAAGGTGCTGGAACTACAACAGCAAGCGAGGAGACATTAGCTCCTTTTAAATGTTATGTTGTAGGTAGTGCTCATTCTGAGGGTTCTGGTTATCCTGAAACATGGAAAGACCAGCCTTATTCAACTCAGTATGGTCAAACTCAAATCTGGAAAACTGCAATGGCAATGACTAATACAGCCAGAGCTACTCAATTGAAGTATGAAGGTAATGAGTGGGCTAGAATATGGAAAGAAAAGCTTATTGAACATAAATGGGATATGGAAACATCACTTCTGTTTGGTTCTCAAAGCGAAACATATAATACTACACAAGGTGCTGTAGATTATATCTTAAATTATGGTAATTCATTTTCATTAGATATTAACACTAAGACTTCAGATGATTTCTTAGATGATATGTCTGCGTATATGGACCCAAGATATAATTCACAAAGTGCGAATGTTTACTTCTGTAATACTTCAGTGTGGAACTGGCTACATAAGATGGGTGGTTACTTCAAGAATAATCTAGAAGTATCTTCTAACTTTAGGTCAGATATTGCAATGATTGGTAAGAAGAAAGTGTTTGGTGTAGATATTACAACCTTCTCAACTCCATATGGTGACATGAATGTGGCTAGAAATGTCCACCTTGATACTTCTCATGTGAAGATGTTAGGTATAGATATGAAACATTGTGCGTATCGTCCACTTGTGGGCAACGGTGTTAACAGAGATACTTCAGTTTACGTGGGTGTTCAAACCCTCGAAAACTCTGGTGTTGACCGTAGAGTTGACTTAATCTTAACAGAAGCTGGGATGGAATGGTCAATGCCTGAATCTCACGCTATCTGGACATAAGGAGGTTTAGATTATGGGTGTACCATTATATGGACAAAATAAACATGGTGACAATCTAGAACAATTCGCAAAAGCTCTTTCAGGTTCTAAAACTTGGAATGCAGGTTCTATAGCTGATGGAAATGAAGAGGCTTTAGAAATAACTGTTCCAGGAGCAGCTCTTGGTGACTTCGTATTATGTAGTCTTGGAGTTGATGTTGGGGATTTAGACCTAGGTGGTGCTGTTACAGCTGCTGATACTGTTACTTTAGTTTTAGGTAACGATACTGGTGGAGCTATTGATTTAGCTTCAACTACTGCTTACTGCTTAGTTATCAAAAAAGCGTAAGGAGGTAGATAATGGCTAACGCAAAACTAGGTTCACATGCAGGTTGGAGTTTTAATTTTGTAGAAAACTTGGATTCTGATAGACAATTACAAGTAGGTGATTCTGGTAAATTGTTTATGGTAGATAATACAAGTGCTTTTACAGTTAATCTCCCAGAACTGTCTTCTGTCGAACCAGGCTGGACTTGCAAGATGATTGTACACGTAAATGGCAGTGCAGATGTTTCTGTCGTTGGCTACGGTCAACCTGCAGGTGGTGGTTCAACAGGTGATGCAAATAGCGTGTGTATACATACCTATGTAAGAGATGGCAATGCAAGTACTTCTGATGTAGATGCTGATGGTTTTATCATAGAAGCAGCTTCTAGCTTAGGAGACTCTGTTACAATTACAACTAATGGAAGTCTTTGGTTTGCAGAAGGATTTGGTGCTGAAGCTGCCTCTATAACAGCTATCGCAAGTTAAACGATGAAAGGAGAGACTAATGGCTAATAGTAAATTAGGTTCGTATTCTACATATAAAAGTAAATATGTTATGAATATAGACTCCGCTCGTCAATTAACTCCAGGGGATTCTGGCAAGTTATTTTTCTTAGATGGAACTAGTGCTAGTTACATAATACATCTTCCTAAATTATCAACTAAGATTATAGGTTGGAATTGTAAGATGATTTTAGATGTAGCTATACCTAGTTCTGAAACTATAAAAATAATGGCTTATGGATTACCTTCTGCTGGAGGTACTTCACCTACTTATGCAGATGCTGAATCTATTAGGTATACAGAGTATGCTCGCAATGGAGGTGTAGGTGGTACTTATAATCATGCAGATGGGATTCAATTGAATGATTCTTCGGTTATAGGTAATAGCCTTATAATTCATTGCGGTGGAACACATATAGGTAGTGGATTACCTGCTGCTTGGTATATTGAGCATAAATGTGCTACAGGTAGCGATGCTGGCAATGTAGACACCGACTAGAGTGAACAAATAAACTAATCGAGTTTGCCTGTTTCGGCAGGCAGACTCTGTTAGGTAAGATAAGGAATTAATGCAGACATTAGGACAAAGAATAGTAGAATTAATAGGCAAGGGTAGAGTTGTAACTAGTAGTAGTACACCTTTAAATGAAGAAGATATTTCTAACTTTATAAAAGATGGGATTAGAGACTTTACTGCAAAAGCAATAGCTTCTCAAAATCCAAACATATTATCTATGCTTTCTGTTTCAAAAAGTGATACTACTGGGTTGGGGATTAATATAGATAATGGATATGTTCTTTCTGTAGTTAGAAATGAAGCTGCTGCTTCTACAACATTAAATCCTGCTACTCCTATAGATGCTAGTTTAAGAGGTAGAGCAGCTGATGTAAATAGTTTATATTATCAATCCCATTATAATCCTGCGTATTATATATTAGATGGTAGGATTCATATATTGCCTACTCCATCTAGTTCAACTGATTATGGAAGAGTAAGTTATGTATCTTCAGAAGAAGCTGTAGATAATTCTAATTATCATACAATAACTATACCATCTTTCCCTGAAACATTTAATGGTTTAATAGTTTATTATGGAGCAGCAATGGCTTGTTTAGCATATGCCTCTGGAATACATACAGACATGGAGGATAATTTATCGTTACCGAGTGCTCCATTATCTCCTTTTGATATTACAATTCCTACAGTAGCAGGGGAAATAACATTACCTTCAGTTCCTGTATTTTCAGCTCCTACTTTAACATATGATTTGACAAGTGTAAATACTCAAATAGCTAATGAAGATATGGAATTAATTGAAAAGGAACTTGATAAAGTAGATAAGAATATAAATAAATTTGATAAAGATTTAGAAATTGCAGACAAAGAATATTCTAAACAATTAGATGAATTTAACAAAGAATTTGAAAGAAGATTAACAAACAATGAAAGAAAAATAGATGCTGAATTTACTACTTTTAGAGAGAATGTTAATAAATATGAAAAACAAGTTGTAAATTATCAAGCAGAGCTAGCTTCATATACTTCTGAAATGAAAGAGTATGCAGCTAAGTATCAATGGTTTATTGAAAGGTATCAATTATTATATAATCAATATTTAGCTGGTGTGACTCAAAGACCTCCAGCTCAAAATCAAGCCGAAGCATAAGGAGTTTTAAATGGCAACAATAAAGTTTGCAATAAGTGCTACACCTATAGAGGTGGCAACAGTTCAACAAGGAACAGGTCCTTCAATAGCTGCAACGGAATGTTATGGGAGTGTATCAGGCAGCGGAGAAGATACAGGTGTTACCATTCAAGCATCGGGGGGGAGTAATGATGGATATGTAGATGGAGCTCCATATTACCTTTCAGCAACAGCTGTAGCAGAATCTAGTGCTGTATTATTAACTGATTTATCTAATTTAAGATTTGTATATTTTAAACATACAGGTTATCAATATAGTAGTACATCTGCTTTAAGTACAACTGCTAATACTACTGATTATTTATCTATATCAACTAATTGTGCTTCGAATCATAGAGTGGTTATAGCAAGATTAAAAGCTGGTGAAGGTATTTTACTTCCAGTTAGAAAGGGATGTAGTTTAAATGAATTTGCTATATGTTCCAGTGATGGAGTAAATGAAGATACTACAGCAGGTGATAATACTATAGCAGTTGAATTTCTAGCTTTCGCATAGGAGATATATGACAGTTAAAGAATTAATGGAAAGAGCAGGAGTCACTCAAACAGGTAGAGCTATTGCTTATATTAAAGATGGCTTAGAAGACTTAAATATAAAGTTTGAAACTCATACTAATACACAACGAATAGATATTACTGAGGATAAAAGGTTTTATGAATTTCCAAAGGATATGGTTAAATTAATTGACATAAGAATGAAGAATCATTTAAATGGTAAGGATGAATATAGAAGTATACCAAGAATGTTACATCAACCAACTATAAAAGATGGAGATGACGTATAATGGGATATTGTAGTTTAGAAGGATATTCAAATAAGACAACTTGTGAAGCAGCTGGAGGGACATGGACTGCTGGTACTCCTACATATGAATATGCGTATTATATAGAAGGTAATAAAGTAGCTATTGTAGAACGTGATACTGCATTTGATAATAATGTAAGTTCTAAAGAGTATGGCCCTGGTGTATCAAGAGCTATGTGGAAATCTCCTAAAACATCTGTAACTGATGGATTAGAGATAAAATATGCTTATAGCCCTAAATACTATATTAATGATTTAGATGATACTGTGGCTGGGTCTGCATATACAGAACATGGAGGATATTTAAGAATAACTATCCCTTCAAGTAGTTATACAAAAGATACATATATTGTAATTACAGGTTCTTCAAAAATAAATGGCTTACATCAAGTTTATGAAGATACTTCATCTTCAACATTATTAAAATTAAATACAAAATATAATGGTGGGGCAGTAACAGAGGCCTTTACTTTTTATAAAGATGTAGATGTATTAAATGACGAGGCAGATGAATTAAATATACCTTCTTATTTAGAGAAGGCATTAGTATATTATGTCAAAGGCAGACTAGCAGAAGATGCTGGTGAAATAGATTTAAAAGAATATATGATGAGAGAGTATAAGAGACATATAGAACAATACGAATCATCTCTCATGAAAGGTCCTAGAATAATTAGTTCAGGATTTCACGCAATAAGATAAAATAGTACATTCATGGTCAAGCTAAGACCTTAAAGTACAACTCGAAAGGAGAATAAAATGGCAAATCAAAGAGGACTGCATACATATACAGTTCAAGAAGCACAAAATGCCCAGATGGGACAAGCAGGTTCAGTCTTTATAGATGATACTGCTCAACATACAGGTCCATTCGCTGCTATTACAGCAATAGAAGATTCCGAAGTAGATGTAAGTGATTGCACTGATATTGATAAAACAATGACAGATGCAGTTGATTTTACAATTCCAGCTGGATTAACTATCTATGGTAACTTTGCAGTTTTTTCACTTGTTAGTGGAAAAGTTATAGCATATAAAGGATAGATGCCTAAGTTAGGATTAACAACAAGCTTAGGAGCTTCTGGATTAACTACCCCAGGTATCGTTACAGATAATCTGGTTATGAAACATAAATATCCTGCAGGAGCAGTGCAGCCATTAAGTGATGGTGCTGCTCAATTCAGTTTATCTGCAGGTAATACAAATGAATGTATTACTATTGGAGATATTCAAGATTTAAGTACAACAGATTTTTCTATAGTATGTTGGTTTTATCCTTCCAGTAATATAGCAGAATATGATAATCTAGTCTCACAAAGAGAGATAACTGGAGGGAGTAGGGGTTTTCAATTTGATATAAGGGATGGTGGAGAAAAATTAGGAATAGCATTGACAGATTCTGACAATACTGTAACTATAGCTGGAGACATTACTATTTCACCAAATCAATGGCATCATGGAGCAGTAGTAGTTGACAGGTCAGATAAAGCTTATTTATATCATAATGGAGTTTTTGATAAAAGTACTGCTTCGCTTACGACTATAACTACAGGATTAGAGCATACCGATGGTATATTTACAATTGGAGCCAGACAAGATGAAGATGGGACTATTAACAATGAATTTAGTGGATATATTTGTAATGTCGGATTTTGGAATAGAGTATTAACTCAAGCAGAAATAAAATCAATTATGTGGAAACAGTATGCAGA
>CEUI01002541.1_pt1 | contig 14361 bp, 15 predicted proteins | sample 531411 | NCBI WGS metagenome assembly CEUI01 (sample SAMEA2622841, study PRJEB7988) | marine metagenome | isolation source: saline water (ENVO:00002010), including
AACAAATAGAGTCAATGGCTCATAACAAAGTTAATATTAGTAGACTACAAAAAGATGTTGAAAAAACTATAGATAATATAGAAAAGTTAAAAGATGGACAAAGAAATTTAAAGTATAATGGAAAATAATAATGGAGTTATTTGTTGGATTTATTTTACACTTATATAATAGTGTGACAGGACAACTACTAGAGTTTACACCTAGAGATAGTTTATCGGAATGTCTTAAAGTTAAACGAGTAATTGAACGGAGTGATCCACCAAAAGAGAATCCACGTTGGGTTTGTAAAAAAGGAAAGTTAAAGTTAAAGAAGATGGGGGATGGAAAATATCATCCAGTAGAAATTATAGAGGATTAGTTATGAAAATATTAGGAATACTATTAGGTATGTTTATCCTAGTAGGATGTCAAACAACTCCCCCTGTTGAACCTAAAGTAGAAAAAGTTCAGGAGAAGAAAAAAAGTAAAGTAGGAATAATGACTATATCGTGTGTAGATATAAGTGCTATTCTAGATTTATCAGAAGCAGATAAAATATCTGCTCAAGCAGTACAAGCAAGACTACAACAGTATATGATGCTAAGTAAGTGTGGAATACATAATCCTAGAATAGCTGTTCCTCTCGAAACCTTAATAGCTGAGTATACAGATTTTATGGGTGTAGAAACTCAAATATGGAAAGTAAAAAATCTAGACTTATGGACATTAATTGCTAAGAATGTAATACAATATGAACGACAAAAAGAAAAAAAAGACAACGATAAAACATCTGTCTAAACCTAAAAGAGAAGACTTTAATACGTTTAAGGAATATATGGATAAACAATGTGACTACCTTATTGAAAAATATAAAGATACATATGTAAAGGAATAACATGGCACTCTCAGGTACATATACATTTGACTTAGATATTGATGCTGTTATTCAGGAGGCTACTGAGATGATTGGTGGTGGGGAAATCCTGGGACATGAACCTGCATCGGCACGTAGGTCACTTAATTTACTACTAGCAGACTGGCAGAATCAAGGGATACTTCTATGGTCTACAGATGTAAGTACTATTACTGTAGCCGTAAGTACAACTACGTATGACCTGAGTAGTGCTACTATTGATGTTATGGAAGCTGTCCTTAATAGGGATAATACTGACCTACAGATGACCCGTATATCTTTTGAGGAATATCTCAAGATACCAACTAAAGGTCAAACAGGAAGACCTTCTCAATATACTGTTAAACGTAACCAAGATTATCCTACTCTTTATGTATGGCCTTTACCTGAAAATGCGACAGATGTTATTAAAGTAGAACGTATAGGATTTCTTCAAGATATAAATAAATCTGCTGGTCAAAATGCGGATATACCTCGTAGATTTTTACCATGTTTAACAACTGGATTAGCTTACTATATGTCAATGAAGAGGCCAGGAGTTGATGCTACTCGTATTGCAATGTTAAAAACAGTTTATGGAGAACAATTTAAAAATGCTATGGAAGAGGATAAGGAAAGAGCAAGTTTGTATTTTAAACCTAAGTTAGGTTATGTATAATGGCTAATAATAAAAATGCTTTAGCTATTTGTGATACCTGTGGATTTAGATATCCTCATAGGATAATGAGATTAAATAGTTATGGTATGCTTGTATGTCCTACAGATTGGGATGGTGCATTTAACTTAGTTAATAATCCTCAAAATAAATCTCCTGATGTACGTGACGATGAAAACATTCGTAATCCAAGACCAGATGTAAACTTAGTTTTTGATACTGCTTGGAATACAAATATTAATAATTGGGAAGTTGAACAAAGACGGTGGGATTCAATATGAGCACAAAATTAACAGGTAAACAAATATCCAATACATATAACCAATTATTAAAGGTTAATGTATCTACAAATACAGGAATTACTTCTGACTTACAAACTATTCAGTCAGGAGATTCTACTAATAGTGCCTTACAACTCTCACAAGGGGTAGTTAATATTAATGGCACATTTGCTTTAAATGGTACAAATTTAACGGCTGATGCGTCTGCTTTAAATGCTATAACAGACTTATCTGGGGTTACTGGTATAGTAGCTATGGATAGTGGAACAGCAGCAGGTAGAACTTTAACGGCTGGTACTGGTATTACAATTAGTAATGGTAATGGTGTAGCTTCTAATCCTACTATTGCAGTTAGTTTAGCAGGTATTCATGTATCTACTTCTTCTGGTCATTTTACTGGCAATGTTACTGCTGCTGGTTTTTATGGTCCTCTTGTAGGAAATGTTACAGGAGATATTGATGGGGCTACAGGAGCTTTTAGTGGTACAGTTAGTGCAACTAATGTTCATTCTGTTAGTATTAATAGCACTCGTTTAGTAGCTGCTACAGGTAGTTTTACAACTAAAGTATCAGGTGTTGCAGCAGAGTTTAGTGGTAATGTTTCCGTAGGAGCTTCTATTTATGCTGCTGGTGGAGTTTATACAGGTACAGTTAGTGCAGCATACTTTGTAGGAGATGGATCAGGATTAACTAATGTCCCTTCAGCAGAAGGTGGAACTGTAAAAACATTAGTAAGTGGTCCTGGAATGGCCTTTACTGTAGGAGGAGTAGCTGCTACAACTATTGCTGTTAGTGGTGTTATTGGTCTAGCTGCTAATCAGACTTTTGGGACTGTATCCCTGGGAACGGTAGCTGTTACTACTGGATTATCAGTTCCTTCTGGTAGTGCAGCTACTTTTGGTGTACCTATATCTGGAACATCAGCAGTATTTTCAGGAGATGTATCAGCAGATAATGTTTATGCTGCTACACAGATGTATGTAGGAGGTGTAGCTGTTCCTGATGGTGCTGCTCTTACATCTATAAATACGGTATTAGCTGCTACATCCTCTGCATTAGCCACGAGTATAGGTAATAGTAATAGTGCTATAACTTCAATTAACACTGTTATTGGAACTGTTTCCAGTGCGTTAGCTACAAGTATAGGGAATAGCAATAGTGCTATAACTTCTATTAATACCGTTATTGGTACGGTATCAGGAGCTTTAGCTACGAGTATAGGAAATAGTAATACTAATATAACTACTAATGCTTCTGCTATTACTTCTATTAATGCCGTTTTAGGTGATGGTAGTGGGTTTGTAACAGATAGTGAATTAGCTACTGTATCAGGAGCTTTAGCAGCGAGTATAGGTAATAGCAATACAAATATAACAAATAATGCATCAGCTATAACCTCTATTAATACTGTAGTAGCTGATACATCATCGGCTCTTGCAACGAGTATCGGGAATAGTAATAGTGCTATAACTTCGATCAATACGGTTATTGGAACTGTATCAGGAGCTTTAGCTACTAGTATTGCTAATCATCTACCTCTAGCTGGAGGAACTGTTACAGGAGCTACAAAGTTTGAAGCTAATGTATCTATATTTGATTCTGAATTAGAATTACGTAATGATGATGCAGGTGCTTCTAATGCTCCTATATTATCATTATTTAGAGATAGTGCTTCTCCACTAGCAGGAGATAATTTAGGAGCTATCTATTTTTATGGTAATGATTCGGCTGGTAATAAAACTCCGTATAATATTCTGAGGGGAGAATTAGACGATCCTACAAATGGAAGTGAAGATTCTTCAATTTATATATGGAATTTAAGGGGAGGAGGCCAGTATCTTACTCAAGTATTTGGAAATAGTGGTACATATTTATATGGGACAGTAAGTGCAGGTGATGTATATGCGGATAATGCTGCTTTTGGAGTAAATACTTTATTAGGAAAAGATTTACATATTGGAGGAGCAGCCGTAGCTGATTTAGTAAGTTTAACGGATGGGGCTAATATCTCTGTAGATTTTAATTCAGGACAAAACTTTCATCTCACTTTAGGTGGGAATAGAACTCTTGATAATCCTACTAATTGTGTTCCAGGGCAGACAGGAAGTATATTTATTGTACAAGATGGAACAGGAAGTAGAACATTAGCTTATGGAACTTCATGGGAATTTATAGGGGGTACTGCTCCTACTTTAACTACGGATGCTGATGCAGTAGATCGTTTAGACTATATAGTTCGTACCTCAACAGCAGTTCAGTCTATTTTATCACAAGGATATAGTTAATGGTATTTAGTAATAATCTTTTAATGGGTGCAGCGGCAGCAGCAGCAAGTGGAGATTCAGTTTATGTTCCTAAAGGAGCAATTTGGACAAATGGTACTGATGAGTATCTTACACGAACACCATCGTCAACAGGAACTCCAAAAGTACAAACATTTTCTTTTTGGGCTAAGATCAATGAATTTGGGTCTGGAGCAGGTGGTTCTACTATAGCTGCATGGGCCGATGCCTCAAACCATTCTTATATAGATTTTAATGGTGGTGGTGCAGGTGCTTTACGGGTAGCTACACAGGTTAGTGGTGGAAATAAACTTGATTTACAAACATCTGTAGTATTTCGTGATCCTACAGCTTGGTATCATTGGTGTGTAATATGGGATTTTACAAATGCTGTATCGGGTGAAAGAGGACAAATATATCGAAATGGTGTTAGAGTAAGTTCTTTTGGAACAGAAACTTATCCAGCAACTTCTGATGTTCCACAGTGGGCTACATCAGGTACAGCAGAAACTATAGGTCTTATAAATACAGCATATGCAAATATGTATTTCTCTGAATTTATTCGGCTTGATGGGTATGCTGGTACTCCTTCAGACTTTGCCCAATATAATTCAAATGGAGTTTGGGTTCCTAAAGACCCAACGGATTTTGTCTCTACAAATAAAGGTACAAATGGATTCTGGTTGGACTTTGCTGACTCATCAGATTTAGGTAATGATGTTAGCGGTAATAATAATGACTTTACTCTTAATAATATAGATTCATCTAACGCTACAGCAGATCGTCCAGCAGATGAAGCTCAAGATACAGGAAATTTTTCAACATTCAATCCGTTAATACCTCAGTCAGCTTTTGCGTATTCTGAAGGTAATTTAAAGACAGTCGGAACCACAAGTGCTTCACATAAAAGCACTTTAACGACAATAGCTGTAACAGGAGGTAAATGGTATTACGAGCATACAGTTACTGCCCTGTCTGGCGCACCAGCAGAAGGATATTATGTGGGGGTACAGCCAGCATCAGGGGCTGGTTCATTAACAGAACACCTTGGAGATAACGCTGATAGCTTTGCCTACACGGATACTGGCGATAAAGTAAATAACAATACTTTTGCAACCTATGGCGATACATTTACGACTAGTGATGTGATTGGGGTTGCTCTTGATCTTGAGAACGGAAAAATATTCTTTTCTAAGAATGGCACATGGCAAAACTCTGGCGATCCTGCAAATGGAACCAATGCAGCGTATACAACTCTTTCAACAACTACAGGATATATTCCAGGCTTCTCAGTTTATAACAATGGTACGGCAACATTAAATTTTGGTCAAACAGCTTTTAGTCATACCCCACCAACAGGCTTTAAAAAAATAAATACCTCTAATATGTCTACGCCTTCTATAGCAAAACCTTCTGATAATTTTAAACCTATAATTTATGAAGGTAATGGTACAGGACAGCGTGTAGGCCAGTTTATACCCTTTACGGATGATTATGACATTACTCATGCTGCACTCTTTGATAGTACTAGTAGCACTAGTTACTTAACCAAAACCTTTAGCTCTAATCCTACAGGAGGAGGAGCTAATGGTAATCAGAAATTTACTTTATCATTCTGGCTAAAAATGAATTTGAACAAAGGCATTGGGGGTGCGGCTGGACAAGGAAGCGCATTATATGGAAGTGATGTAGATAGTGGGTCAGGGGCTGTACTATGGCAATGGGCTTGGAGTGTTGCCGTAGGTCCAACATTTAACTGGACAGATTGGAGTAATGTCAGTGGGGGAGGTAGTAATTGGTTACGGAGGGTATTGGGTAATGCGACTTCTACAGCTGGTCCTCAAGGGGGTCGAGTGCAATTAGATTATACTGCTTGGCATCATTACGTCATAGCTGCTGATTGGTCATCAGGTGGAGGATTAGCTGGAACAGATTCTTGTGCTAAAGTATATATTGATGGTGTTTTGCAGACACTCTTCCTTTATGATGGTTCTTCACTAATAAAAACAAATCCAGCCACCAGTAATTGGTCTAATGTAATGGCTAATGGAGTAGCTAATTATATTGGAACATATAATGCGGCTAACGCATCTAGCTATCAGAGTCACTATTATATGGCAGAGGCTATTGGTGTAGATGGACAGCAATTAGCCGCATCTGTTTTTGGGCAGACTGATACTTCTTCTAATCGGTGGGTTCCTAAAGACCCAACAACCACATTATCTTCAGCATCCGACTTTGGTACTAATGGATTTTATTTAAAATTTGAAGATGGAACTAATTTAGGCAATGACTCTAGTGGGAATAATAATGATTGGACCATGACTAATATGGATACCACTAACGGGTCTAATCAAATGTATGATACGCCTTCAAGAAATACAGCAACTATATCAAAAGGAGCGGCTGCTAGTACTGCTGAATTAAGTGGAGGTAATTTAACTATTGGTGGTAGTTCAGGCGATCCACTTAGTAGTCCTTTCACTATACAAGAAGTTTCTAGTGGTAAATGGTATTTTGAAGGACGGCTTGATGCTATTGATACATCTACGGGTGGTCCTTCAATGGGATTCGCTCTATCAAGTGCTTTATCTAATTCTACTAATACTGCTGCAAGTCCAGCTAATTATTACACAATGAGAATAAGGGGAGGTCCATCTATTCAATGTAATAATGATGGAGTCAGTTGGCAACCCTCTAATGCTCCTACTGTTGCTGTAGGAACAGTATATGGACTTTTTATTGATTGTGATAATGGAAAGGCATGGGGAGCCGTAGATGGCACTATAATGCAAAACTCAGCAGGAGATTCAGTTGGTAGTCCTAGTGCTGGAACTAATCCTACTTTTCTATTTCCAAATAATACCGCTATAACATTTTTTGCAGGGGGTTCAAATGCTGGTGATATAACAATTAATCCTGGATCGTTAAGATATTTTGATGGTGCTGCAACTACATTAGACTCTGATGCAGGAGGATATTTTCAATCCACATCAATTCCTACTGGTTTTAAAGCCCTTAATCAAGATAATGTACCTGAAAATACGGCTGGCATTACAGGCTTTTCATGGATCAAGAACCGTGATGCTGCTGACAATCATATCTTACAAGATCGTGTAAGAGGAATTTATGAATATATTATAAGTAATGATAGTGACGATGAGGTTATAGCTAATAATACTGTCAGACGCTTTTTACAACAGGGTGTTCAAATAGGAAATATGGATGCTGTAAATACTGCTAATGAATCATATGTACTTTGGCAATGGGCAGCTAATGGAACGAGTAATCCTTCTGTTAATACTAATGCAGGATTCAGTATAGCTACTTATACAGGAAATGGCTCTGCTGGAAATACTGTAACACATTCCTTGGGCGTAATTCCTGAGTTTATTTGTGTTAAGAAGCTAGGGGATGGAGATGATTCTACTAATAGACACTGGGCAGTTTATCATGTCAGCGAAGGAAATACGAAATACGGGCTGTTAAGTGATACTAATGCTTTTGGTACAAGTTCAGGTTATTGGAATAATACTACACCAGGAACTTCCACCTTTACAGTAGGAACTGATGATTCAGTTAATGGTAATAATGCACCTTATGTTGCCTATTGTTGGACTGGAGTAGAAGGTTATTCAAAGTTTGGATCATACACAGGGAATAACGCTTCTGATGGTTCTTTTGTTTATCTAGGGTTTGAACCCGCATGGCTAATGATCAAGCGTATTGATGCTGGATACGCATGGCATATACATAACTCAGCTATGTCTCCTTACAATCCTGTGGCTGAAGGACTTAATGCCAATGACACAGGAACAGAAGCAGCAACTACTTTCGGTGACTTTACTGCAACAGGATTTAAACTACGAACTACTAATGGAGGCTATAATGGCTCGGCAACATATGTTTACGCTGCGTTTTCCGAAAATCCATTTGGGGGTAGTGGCGTAGCACAGGCCAAGGCACGATGATATGGATCCAATTACGATAGGAGCAGCTATTGGAGCAGCCAAAGCTGCTGTAGGAACAGCTAAATCTATCCAGGAATTAAGTCATAGTCTCCAAGATTTATGGACAGCAGAAACAGATTATAATGAAAAGAAACGGAATAAAAGAAAAAAACCTGTTAAAGCTACGAGTCGGATGCAACAGATACTACGTAGACGGGCAGGAGAAAGTGAAGAAGCCTATGGAGATGACACAAGTATAGCTAATGTAGCTACAGCTGTATTACAGGAAGAAGAAAATAAAAGACTACTGGAAGATTTAGCTATTGAAATTGACCATAAATGGGGTAAAGGAACCTGGAATAAAATAAGAGTTGAAAGAAGTAAAAGACTTAAAGCTAACATAGAAGCTAAAAGAAAAGCAGCGTTAGATGCAAAGATAAAAAAAGCAGAAGATGATGCTTTATTAAAAAAAGTTTTTATGGAAAGTGGTAAAGCAGTATTAATTATTTTATTTATTATAAGTTTAATTTATGGTTTAATATGGGCAAAGAATAAAGAAAAGACTAATAGGTTTGCAGTTAATAATATAAAGATAGTAAAAACATGGAATTTGGTGTAAGAGAATTAGTTCAATTTGGAACATTACTAGCTTCTTTAGCTGGTGCTTTTGCTGTTGTAAAATCTCAACTAGCTAGAGTAATACAGGATATTAGTACTATACAAAAAGAGTTAGCTATTATTAATACTCGTATAGATCAGGCTGATGCGGATCGTGCTGTAATTAAACACCAAAATAAAATATTTGGTGGTATCTTATCACCTTCTAATTTAGAGAAATTAAATATAAAGATAGCTGAATTACAAACAGAGATGAAAGTTGTTCATAAAAATTTAGATAAGATTCAAGATATGCATAATGGAGCACATCCTAATATCAATTAAAGGAGAATAATATGTTTGCGTTAGTTAAAGCTGGACAGGTAATTAAAGAATTAAACGGAGGATCACCTTATATTGATGAGGATGGTACTCAATATCCTGCTAATATCTTTTCTGTTTGGTCTGTTGATGAATTAGTTGCTATTAATATTTATCCACTTAATTATACAGATAATAACTTAGATGCTAGAACAGAAAAAGAAACTGGTTCTTATGAATATACTATTAATGATAAGTCAGTTTCTAAACTAAAAACTAAGTCAGACTTAGATATTGATAAAGTAAAGGCTCGTGAAATTTCTTTAGTAAAGAATACTCAAAATAGTATATTAAGTTCTACGGATTGGTATTATATTAGAAAGACTGATAAGGGTACAGCTATTCCTACAGATGTACAAAATTATAGAGATGAAGTAAGGACAGCAGGAGATAAAATGGTTACAGATATTACGGCTGTAAGTAATAAAACAGGATTCCAAGCATTGTATCCTGTATGGAATGAAAATAAAGAAAATACTGGTGGAACACTAGGCATTTGGCCTTATGCAGAAGATTATAATTTATAGGAGATAGGAAATGTCATCAACTTATACATCACGCATTAAATTAGAGCTACAAGCTGATGGCGAAAATGCTAATACTTGGGGTCAGCGTTTAAATAATAATGTCATTCAACTCGTAGATGATGCTGTTGCAGCTTATACAACTATCTCAATAGGTAGTGCAAGCTATACTCTTACAAATAATGATGGTGCAACAGATGAAGCTAGAAGTGCTATACTAGAATTTACTGGAGTTGTATCTACTTCTATCAATGTTATTATTCCTAGTCAGTCTAAATTTTATTTAGTACGAGATAAAACTACGAGAGCAAATGATGCATCTTATGTTTTACAAACGGCTGGTAATGCAGGTATAAGTCCTGCTGTAAGTTCTCGTGGGGTTTACTTCTGTGATGGTACAAATATTCATACCCTTAATGCTGCTGGATTAGGTTTAGGTACAGTAGCTTCTTTTGATGTAACAGATACTTCTATTGTAGGTAAAGCTGATGTTAATGGTGTTGTATCAGCAGCTACAGCTATAATAATAGATAATACTTCTACAGGTGGTGGAGCAGCCGTTAGTATTAAAGCTGGCTGGACTGTACATGGTACATCCGTAGAAGCCAGTACACACGTAGTTACTCGTGATAGTGCTACTCAAATTACGGTTAATACAGCACAGACATTAGCTGATGATACACTTTTAACATTTAAAAAGCCTGTAAGTGCTACGCAAGTACCTGATGTATCTGCTGCTGATGCTAGATATGTACGGGTATCTACGGCTGATACAATTAGAGGAGCTAAGATATACACCAGTATAGCTACCTTTAATGGTCCTGTAGCTACTCCTGCTGTAGCTGTTTCTTATCCTGGGTCATTAACTCTAGACTTTGCTACAGGTAATACGTTTATTGTAAGTCTATCAGCTAATAATTGTAGTGTTAATACACCGTCTAATGCTACGGCTGGTCAGTCAGGATCAATATATTTTATTCAAAATGTTTCAGGAGCACATACAGTAGCCTTTGGAAATGCATGGAGATTTCCAGAAGCTAGTGCTCCTTCTAATAGTACCTCAGTAAGTGCAGTTGATCTCGTAGTGTATAATGTACGATCAGCTACTACTATTGATGCAATAATGTTAAAATCTTTTGGAAGATAATATATGTCATCTATGAATTCCAAATATGTGAAGTTAAACTTCAGGCCAGGGTTTCATAGGGAAACTACGCAGTATGCTGAAGAAGGTGCGTGGTATGATGGAGATCGTGTGCGTTTTAGAGCAGGTAGGCCAGAAAATTTAAGAGGTTACTCACAGAAAAGTGATACAGCTTTCTTAGGTAATGCCAGAGATTTACTTACTTGGTCTGATAATGATACTCTAAGGCATATGGTTTTTGGTACAGACAAAAAACTATATACCTATTATACGGATGATACAATCTATGATATAACTCCTATTGTGAGTACCGTAGTTGTAGGAGCAGGAAAGATTGGTTCAACATCAGGATCAGTTATTGTTTCTGTATCTCAGGCTGCACATAATTTAAGTGAAGGAGATTATGTATTATTTACTTCTGTTTCTGATGGTAGTGGTGGAGATATTGGTGGTTTAAGTTTAGATAATAATAACTATCCTGTATCTTTAGTTAATGTAAATAAATTTACTATTACTGCATCAGCAACAGCTACAGGAACAGATACAGGAATTGGTACACTTAACTATCTATTACCCACTGGCACATCATCAGCTATTCAGGGGTTAGGATATGGTGCTGGTGTATATAATGCAGCATCGGCTGGAACAGCAGGGTATACAAGTGTAGCATTTTCTAATGCATTTAGTGTAGTAGGTTCTAATACAAATGTGAGTGTAGCAGAGACAGGACATAGCCACGTAGTAGGAAACTTTGTAGAATTTTATGATGCTACAACGATTGGTGGTAATGTAGTCTTATCTTCTACGGCTCAAGGTGGACCTATATTCCAGATAACGAGTGTACAAACTAATGCTTTTAGTTTTACCTTATCTTCTGTAGCTAATGCTACCAGTGCAGCAACAGGAACAGCTACAGGATTTTTCTTACCTGTATCTATTACGACAACAGTAGGATATAGAGCATGGGGAGAAGAAGCTGATCAGAGTGGTATAACATTTGAAATATCACAGTGGAGTCTGGATAATTGGGGTGAAGATATAGTTGCTAATCGTAGGGGTAATGGTATATACTATTATAATGTAGATGCAAGTTCTACACCACAGAGAGCAGTATGGGTAACAGCAGGAGATGCACCTACAAATGTTAGGACTATCTTACTAGGACCAAAGAGACAATTAATTGCATTTGGTTGTAGTGTCTATGGTGGAGATTATAGTCCAATGGCTGTACGATGGGCTGATAGTGAAGATTATAATGATTGGACACCTGCTAGTGATAATACATCAGGAGATAACATACTTACAGATGGTACAGAAATTATAGGGGCAGTTAGATCACGTAATGCTATTAATGTATGGACAGATAATTCTCTATGGTTAATGACATTTATTGGTGGTAATGATGTCTTTGGTTTTAAACAAATGGGTACTAACTGTGGATTGATTGCTACTCATGCAGCCGTAGACTTTGATGGTAGAACTTTCTGGATGGGAGAAGATAACTTCTATGCCTTTGATGGACAGGTTAGAAATCTAGATTGCACCGTTAAGAGATACATCTTTGATAGGATTAATAAGACTAATAAGGATAAGATTTATGCTGGTATTAACTCAGAGTTTAAAGAAATTGTGTGGTTATATCCTTCAACAGGGCAGGATGAGTGCGATAGTTATGTTGTATTTAATCCAGTGGAAAACTATTGGGTATACGGAACAGGTTTCTGGACTACTTACTCAGATAAAAATGTCTATAATAATACCATTACTACTGGTACATCAAGCTCTGGTAATTCTTATCTTTATGATAATGAGCCAGTAAGTATTTATACAGGGACTAATAATACAGCATTGACTTCTTACCTAGAATCTGCTACATTTGAAATAGATGATGGTTCTAGAATTATGTTTATGGATCGTATGATCCCTGACTTTACTATGGATAATAGTGGTACACTTCAGTTTAGTATTACTACTAAGCAATATCCAGCTAATACCTCAGTTACAAAAGGACCGTTTGAAATTACCCCTACAACACAAAAAGTCGATTTGAGAGCGAGAGGGAGGGAGGCTGCTGTAAGAGTATCATGTGATACGGCTGGTACTTCTTGGAGATACGGTTCTCTTCGATTAGCAGTTCAACCAGATGGGATGCGATAATGGCAAGGTATCCAGAAGTCTCAACATTTATAATGGTTGATCTGTCCAATGAAGAGAGCCGTTCAGTCTATAATGAATTACAGCTATGGAGTGGAGCTTTAATTAATGAATTAGATACTCGTGACACAGAAGTAGATGCAGCACCAGCTACCACCGTATTAGCTGTAACAACTGTTACAAATATTGGTGCTCCTATTGCAGGTAATATAGCTTTCTCTACTGGCGAAAGTAAATTTAAAGGATATGATGGAACTAACTGGCAGGATTTACACTAATGGATATGAATGAATTTTATAAATTTTTAAATGAAAGTACTTATATTAATAATGTAAATACTGGACAGGCTATGGTTCCTAATATGTTCCAGGGTCAACAATCATTTCAACCAATGAAATCAGGTGGAAAGATAGATACAAATGTTTATGCTAATAGTACCAAAGCACAGTCTAATTATATGAATCCTCAGAAGTTAAAGGATAAGTCATGGCAATGATGAAGATGCCTCCGCTAGGGAGAATAGGACAAACAATGGGGCGTATGGGTCGTATGGGAGATACAACTCTGGTACATATGAATCCCCAAGAAATTCAAGGATTAGCTACACTTGGTAGACTAACCTATAATCCTATTACTGGTTTACCTGAAGCCTTTAACTTTAGTGAAGTAATTGAAGAAGCAGTAGAAGAAAAAGAAACAGACAGAGGTAAGCAATATTTTGTAGACTTGGTAGAAAAAATACATGAAACATTTGTTGATCCTAAACCTACAGGAATTGCAGGAGCAGTACCTCCTAGTATGCCTATACCTCAACAACCTCCAGTACCAATGCCACAACCACCTATGCCTATGCCTCAACCTCCTATGCCTCAAGGAATGGCTGGTGGTGGATATGTTGAAGGTGAAGGACATGGTATGGAGGACAATCAGATGTTTCCTATTCATGGAGGAGGATTAGCTGCATTATCTCCTAAAGAATATGTAGTTCCTGCTGATGTAATGGCTGGACTAGGTAATGGTAATCCTGACGATGGTGCGGAAAAGATGGATGATTTTATTTCTGACTTCCGTAAAGAAAAATATGGCAGAGATAAACAACCACCTGAGATGGATGGGAGACAACAATTAGAGAAACTTGCTTAATGGTTATTAGGGAAGCACAATTAGCTGATATATTTGAAATTACAAATATTTTAATAGAAGAGATGTATACAGAGGTAGGAATTGGAGAACCTTCACGATCAAAAGTATTAGACTATATTACTTTTTTATTTAATGATGGAGCATTATATGTAGCTCAGAGTAATATAGTTAAGAAAGATGGGAGTGGAACAGAGTTAGCAGGAATGACAGGTGGACATATAAGTGAGTGGTGGTGGTCCGATCAGGAATTTTTATCAGAAGATTTTACATTTGTACGTAAACAATTTAGGAAGGGTAGACTAGCCTTAAACTTAATGAAGAAGTTAGATACCCATGCAAAGAAATTAAACATACCACT
>CEUI01016756.1_pt1 | contig 14320 bp, 4 predicted proteins | sample 531411 | NCBI WGS metagenome assembly CEUI01 (sample SAMEA2622841, study PRJEB7988) | marine metagenome | isolation source: saline water (ENVO:00002010), including
AGTTAGAAGAAGAGCTAAGCAGGCTCAAGAATCATACAACAAAGTGCTTGAAGACCAAAAGAAACGAATGGACAAGCTCACGAAGCTAAGTCTTGGTTTGACTAGGTTGCAACAAAGCACTGCTGCTGCAACTGTAGCTCTGGAAAACTTTGCATCATTTGCTGAAGGGGGTATTGGTAGAACAAAGATAGGAGACCAAACATCAGCATTAAAAGATGTCTCATCATTTGCTGGAACAGCTATACTTGATGCTCAGATACAACAGGTCGCATCTTTGTTGGGTGCTGGTGGAGCTAGCATAGCTAATGAAGCAAATGCTATGGCAACAGCAATGGCAGCGTTACCAGATATATTAAGTGCAGCTGCTAGTGAAGTTAAGAAAGACCCAGCAACAAAGAGTCTTAGAGGTGAAATAATTTCACAGATAACAGACCAATTAGGTACTGAAATTGGTGGCACTCCTGTTGGGGAAATGATTATTAAAAAGATTACAGCCGTTCTTCCAAACGAAGCTGATGCAGATAAATTAATGGAAGAAATAATGGCTAACCCTAAAGCCGCCGCCGAAAAACTTGGTAGCGACTTCACTCAAATATTTGAAGAGTTCGCAAAAGCAGGGCAATTAGTCCAGCAAAACATGCAACAGCTTGCTGACGGATTAGCATCAATCACAAAAATTGAACTTTCTATTGCTCAAGAAAGAGCAGCAATGCTAGACACAGAGATAGCATTTTCTCAGAAGTTGCTGCAAATAAGAGGAAGAGAGCCAAAGATAGGTCTCGCAAGAATCAACAGTCTTAACAAGCAAAACAAGATGCTTGAAGGTGCTGACAAAGCTCTTGCTGGAAACTCAAAGAAGCTTGGCGACCAAATCAGATTTCTACAGGAAAAGATAGCACAAAGAAGTGCTGGTCTACAAGGCATAGGCGACGTAGAAGCTCGTCAAAAAGAAATTGCTGAAATAGACAAGTTAAGAAAAAGACTTGGCGGTTTACAGGCAGCTTTGAAGTTTGCAGCAGATAAAGCACAAGAAAAAGGAATTGTAGAAAGTCAGCTAGCCAAAGCAAGTAACGATAGAATAACCAAAATGAAAACGCTGGAAGAATTTGCGTTTTCTGATACAGCCGGACGAGAACAGATGGTGGGTCAGGCACGGGCTGCAAACACGCTTGCTGTCACTGGCGACATAAGCGCTATACCTGAAGCAATGCGTGGAGCTGCAAAATCCTTCTTAGACAGGTTTGAAAATGTAAGACTTGCTCAGTTTGGAAATAGAACCGGAGCCGAAGTTAAACAGGCCGTTACAGCTCAGGAGCTAGCAAAGTCTTTAGGTAGACCTTTGACTGCTGAAGAATTTGAAAGCATCTTTAAGGAAACCGATAAAGAAGCAGAACTTATTTCAGAACTAGAACGGATATCGAAAGAAGAATTAGCTGCACAAGAGCAGTTGTTAAAATCGCAAGAACATGCTGTTAGAAATATGGAAACAGCGATTGCTGACCAAAACCAAAAGTTCTTAGACGAACTAAAGAAGATACTAAAGCCAGATGAGAAAGCGATGGCTGACCTTAGTGCTGCTGCCATGTTTAATGAGGGTGGTAAGGCTCAAGAAGTATCAAGCAAAAAAAATAAAGCCAGTGTCTTTAAGCCAAAAGGTACGGATACAGTTCCAGCAATGCTTAGTCCCGGCGAGTTTGTAGTCAACTCAAAAGACGCAAAGGCAAACTACGACCTTCTTGTTGCTATAAATTCTGGTGCAAAAGTAACGCCTCAATATCTCAATAAGGGTACAGAAAGCAAGCCTGTGTTTGACCCTCAACACTTTGCAAATGACCCTAAACTTATTGAGCTTTATGCTCAAGACCCTCGTGACGAATTAGCTATTAAAGCCAGAAAAGAAGAGATTAGAAACCAACATGCTAATATAGGTGATGCGGCAAACCTAAATCAAAAGGATAAAAGGTTTGAAAAAGGAGTTGCGCCAGAATTCATACATGACCCAGCAGTGCAAAAACCCGATGAATTCTTAGGAGAGTTCTTAAAAGGTAGGGAAGTCTATGCACAGAAAGCTGGTTTGTATTCTGGTATGCAAAGTCTACATGTTGCCGACCCCTCAAGAATATCTGCTGCTAAAACAATGAAGGGTAAAGGCTACCCATTCTTAATGCATATGGGTAAGAAATTTGCTGATGGTAGAAAACTAGTTGAGCCTTTTGTAAAGAACGTTGTGCCATTCATAGATGATATGAATCAGTTCCAAGAAACAGCAAGGGCTGGTATGAGAAGCTATATTGGTTTCAAAATGGGTGCTAGTAGAGAAAAGGTTGCAAATGAATACGATGATACTACAGATATTACTGTGAATACGGTAGATGGCAATCCCGCTTCCATAGGTGCGAGGATGCTTTTTAATAATGTAGGAGATGCTATATCAAGTAGTGGTTGGCAGGACCTTCTGGAAGCCGCAGGGCGTGGCCAACAAAAAGATGCTTATTTGAGCCAAATGATTGCTATTGCAGAATCGCCTATGATTCTTGGTGCTAGCAATGGAGATATGTCCTTTTTAGAAGACCCACAGTTATTGGCAAGTCTGGGGCCAATGGCTGCGAAAGCCAATAGCTTATCAAAGTCAATGCTTGAAGGACTCGATGAGACACAGCGACAGTCTATACTTGAAGACAAAGGCTTCCTTAACCTCCTTAGTGCTATACACACATACAACACTGGAGAATTCAAAGCCATTACTCTTGAAGACGCAGCCCCTCGACTCCAGAAGGCTATACTTCTTGCAGGGAACCCGCTAACTTCATGGATGGGAGCGTTTCAGGCAGCGGATATCGTGCATGATTTAACCAATCCGATGGCAATTGACGAGGGCATGGCTGGTCTTTCGGAATTGGGAGCAGTTGCTAGTAGAGCAATGGCGGTCAAGAATATGGTTGGTTTTGAGAAGACGTTTGAAGCTGCTGTTGCTAAAGTTAATAAGGCTCCCGACAAATATAACCCGAAGCCTATTGCCGATTCATTCGACTTTACAACAGGAATGTCAACACATGCAGCGGAAAAATTCGCATCAATGGCTCAAGGTCCTGCTCATTGGCTTGCTGTAGACGGTATGCCTGCATTACAAGCTCTTGTGAATGAGTCTGTCATGGGTGAAGACGGGGAAAAAAGCAGGATTGTTTCAGAAAAAGCCAGAGGTTTTGGTCTTCAGTTTTCAGGTTTCTTGACTGGTCAGATTAAGAAGATGCAAGACCAAGAACAAAATCGAGCTGTACTAGACCCAGCAAAAGGTTTCCATGCCGGAATGGTAGACTTTATCAGAAAAGATATGGACAAAAATCTTCCCAATGACAGGTTTAATCCTTTTCGCGATAAAGACGCTACTACTAAAGACATGTTTACAAGAGCCACAAAGGGAGCAGGAGCATTAAAAGGTGTAGACTCTGCTGCTGACATACCAAGTATATTAGAAGCTGCTTATGGTCAGGTGGGTGTTGCTGCTGCGTTGTATAACCGAGTTCTTGGTGAAGGTGGTGCTGGTATGCTAGACCAAGAGATACAACAAAATCTAACCGATTATCTGCAAAGAAATGGGCTAAGCGACGGTAACCCCGCTATAGATGAATATAAAGCGATGCTAGATGACGTAAGAAAAGACGGTGCTAGATTCCTAGATAAAATGAGCATCGGTCAGAGTTCAGTAGAGACGGTAAAAAAAGTTCAATCGAAATTAGAACAGGGTTCAAGTCCGTTTTATGAGTTTGGCGCTGATGGTACTAAAGTATTTGAGGAAGAACTTAAACGATGGTCTGGTGTTGTGGCTGGAAAATTAAAAGACACCGGAAAAGCAGATGCTGAAAAATATGTACAACAATACTTAAATTCAATTGGTGAGGTTAATGCCTACGCATCATCACAAATAGATAGTGTTGGTGGTGTAAAATCCTTATATGAGGCATTTGATGTTAAAGCACTAGTGAAAGAGGTAGACCCACAAACTGGACAGGCAAAACTTGTACCTAGAAAAGATGCCGATGGTAATGTCATAGGTGCTTTTAATCTTGCACAAGGGAAAGCTGATGCTAAGAAGGCTGGAGCAGATGAGGCAGACGCACAAGCATTAGCTGAAAGAAAAGAAGCCGCTGTTGATATGGCTAGAGGCAATGTAAAGTTCATGTCAGATTGGGAGGGTGTCAGAAAGTATATTGAGTCAAGCCCAATGCTTATCGACTACCCTGTTGGCCGAACCACGCCTAGAAAACTATTCAATCAGAGTCCGGGAGACTGGGAGCTAACGATGTTCCCAGAGCTTCATGACTTATATGGAGCAATCACTAAAGCGGCTAAGGAAGGCTATATAGCAAGTGCAGATGAGCAAGGATTTGCATACAACCTTGACTTTATGAAAGATTGGTATTCAAACAAACTTCCAGACGCAGCCGACCCAGATAAGAAAGGCAATGTGCCGAACTTTTTAAAGAAGATAATGAAATCGGCAATAGCATTGAATTCTGGTGGAGCTGCTGGTTGGAGGTTCCATAAGGCTGTATTTGGCGAGTCAATAGCTAAACATATAGGCGATATAAATACCCAAACGAGTACTGCGATACAAGAACTTGCCAATGTTGAAAAAGAATGGGAGAAAAGAACCGGCAAAGAGCTTGGTAAAAATAAAGGTGTTGGTGGTTTGCAAAAGAAGTTTGACAAACAAATAGCAAAAGCTGCTGACTTGAGTAATATGCTAGTTTATGAATGGGCTGGTTATTCAAAAGGCGGCTGGTCACGGTTGCCAGCACAGATGAAAAGACAACTTTCATTCCAGTTCAAGCAGGCAAAGCTCAAGGGTAGACTTGACGCACAGCAAAAAGCAGAAGAAGAAAAAAGAAACAAGATGGGCAAGGACGAAGGCGTTAAGAATCCAAGAGAAGGACGTTTTGCATTTGCAACTGGTGGTATTGTTTCTGGTCGTGGAGGTATAGACAACGTTCCGGCTATGTTAACCGCTGGCGAATATGTCATAAAGAAATCCGCTGTGAATAAATATGGGGCCGGATTCTTTGAAGCACTCAATGGAGCAGGACAGGTTTCATTGCAAGGCGGTGTTGGTCATTATGCTAACGGTGGCATGGTACAGGACTTTACACCTATGCTAAACGAATTTTTAGCTGCTTGGACATCAGCTAATCAGAGCTTGATTTCTGAAATTAGTGCGGCAATGAATAACAATGCTAGTGGTAGCGGAAACGGTGGTGCATCTCCAGAAATTGCTAGTTTGTCAGCAGCACTTAACAATGTTGTATCACCATTCAACGACCTAACGGCAGCGATGAATAAGTTTACAAGCGGTGAAGCAGTAATACATATTGAGATGCCTACGGGTATACAGGTTGATATAACAGCACCTGATATTTTGACGCAATTAGGCGGTCATATTCAGGAAATGATTATGCAAAAAGTAGTCTTTGCTATTAATAATAATATAGAACACGGTTCTAACGGTGGCCATAAATACAAAGGATAACTAAATGGCTATTGTATACGGTAGCGGATTATTAAGCTCAACTGCTAGCATATTGGCTTCAGAACATGGTCGTGAAGTTTCGATGTTCGCCAGAGCTTACATGGAACACCCAATAGGTGGTGCTTCAGGCGTTTTGAAAGTTGCTGGTAAATTCCAGAAAGCTGCGACTAGCTTTAGCCAACCTAACGCTGCTGTAAAAATTGGAATGCCATACAAATCAACAACCGAAGGGTTTGATGGTGTTCACGACTTTTTGATGAACCCGTCGGGTGTTAACCTGTTTATTGAAGGTGGTAATAGTAGCACACTAAACCTATATACTTCAGGCGGTCCTTTAGGTTCAACGTTTGATAGCTTTATAGAAGGTGTTGGTTGGGACTTTGAAAACCAGATAGGTCCAGCACAAGACCAAAATAGACCATATCAAGAACTATATATTAGAGGTAAGGGAACAGAGTTTAATTCTTCTCTTAATCTTTTTGTAGACACACCAAGTATCATTGATACAAAAACTGGCTCGGTTAATTCGTTCATTGAGGGCTTATCACCGCAGCCTACTGGAGCGATAGCAGATACAACTTTATTCATAAAAAATGACTTTAAAAAAATACAGACATCTGTTGCTGGCCCCGGAAATAGAGGTTCAGACGTTCCCCTATTTCTTAAAGCTTCACGACAAAAAATAAATACAGACATGTCCATGTTTATTGGACCACAAAGGACACCAACTAAGGATATGCCACTATTTATAAAAACACAAGAAATCTCAGCGAGCGGAACAGTTGACTTATCAATTATGTCAAAAGATTCTGCCTCTGGAGTTCTAGACCTAAATATAAAAGGTATAGGTAAACGAACTTCAATTAAAACATTGACGATTACAGGAAGATAAAATGCCTTTACAATATACACATACAGAACTAAATGGCGGCGTGGCTATGAGATTAGTACCCGCACCACAAGTTAGTATAACAAAAAATATCAACCGTAATTCTAATGGCGAAGTTGTTGGGCAGGGATATACAATAACCCTCAATGGAACTATCTTGCCACAAAGGGGAAACCCAACATTTGCCGGTACTTGGACTGCTTCTGGTCATAGCACTACCACACCAAGTGACGACGCAGTAGAAAATATAGAATGGTGGCAAAAAGACGGAAGGACTTCAGAACCTGTAACAGGTTTTCGTTTTGTTCCAATTGGTACTCCATATTTCGTACATAATCAAGATGTAGATGGCAACTCTAAAGATGGTATTGGAAATAATGCTTATTTGGTGTATCAAATAGATGGTGAAGATGCCACTGGTGATGATGCTAGTATAATTCAGGTAACACAGGCTGATGCTGACGCTTGGGCAAATGCAAACAGAGAGGAAGGACTGCCTGAAGTTTCAAACACAGAAGACCCTGAACATTGGTATCAAACGCTCAGAGAAAAGCAAGCTGATGATTCAAGCAAACCTTCTAAGCACACACAAACTTATGCAATTACTGAAAACATGTGGATGGAGTCATTACTCAGAAAAGAAAGACTCTTGAGACAAGCCTTTTCGAGAGACGGTGGTCTTTTTGAAATAATAACACTTAATTCAGAACTGCAAGGAGTTAACACAACACTGTTCTGTAGGCCAAGAGTTGCTTCTATAGATTTTGAAGGTGGTCAGTATGTAACTAATGCAAAGTATACAATCCAATTAGAAGCCGACTTTATATATGGATTAGGGGATACTTCTACAGATATTGGCGAGATGCAAGAGAATTCATACAACATTATGGATTCATCAGAAAGCTGGAACATTGAAGAGTCTGACGAACATTCATACTTTCCAGATGTGTCGCTAACAAATCCAAAGACCAAACGCGCATTTGTCATTACGCACAATATAAGTGCTACGGGTAAACCCGTATTTAGTTCTGCTTATGATGGCAAAGTTGCAAGACCCGGAGAGGTTCCAGAACCAGCAACAATTAAGAATGAAGATGGAACCGAAACAGTAGAAGAGGCACAAGAAGCAGGGGTTCCACACAAAAATGCAAGCCCTTATGATACTTCAGTTGGTGGACATGCTTGGCAACAAGCTAGGGGTTACGTACTTGATAAATTAAAAAGTTCTACAACAGAAAAATTAATTCAAAAAGGTGCGGGACTTGTACATATAACTCAAGATTATTTAGGCTCTGAATACGAAGGTGAAGCCAGCACTACTAGCGATGCAGCTTCTGATTATAGGCAGGTACTTAATCCTCTAAAGCAATTGAGAACAGACCAAGATGCTGCAAGCAAGGGTGCTACAGACCACGTTTCAAATATAGATAGTGCATCTTGGAGTGAAGATGGTAACGATATAACCCAACAATCTGAATCTACAACTAAAAATTATGAAGAAAAAGAATCACACACTGTTGACGTTATTGTGAAACCAGCAGTAATTGCAACAGAAGCAGACGCTGGAGTGAATGAATTTGGCATCACTATTGAAATAGGTGATGAACTTGAACCAGCAGTAATTGAAACTATTAATGTTGAACCTGAAGCATTTAATCCTATAGACGCAATAGGTGTTTTCAATTCAAGCCCACTAAGTAATTACTGGCAGATATTTAACCATGTAAGAACTCAAACAGTAGACGAAAAGAATGGAACATTCAGTGTGGATGAGACATTCATCATAGTAGATGCTTCCGAGTTAAATGAATACTTTAAAAATGCAGCACCTGCAACAGAAGAAATTTCTGTAGATATAACAGAAAGTGTTGATGGTAATACAGAGGTTGGTATAAATGGAACAATAACTGGACTTGAAACAATGAATCCTAAAAAGATTCATGAAGAACACGAAAAAAGCAAGTTTTCAAATGCGTTGGCGTACTGGGAGCAAATAAATGATAATGTTAAAATGTCAACTAGAGCAACCAACCTTACAGGTGTTATAATAAACAATGTAATTCCAACTAGTAAGACTACTGGATTTGACCCTAAAAATGGTTCAATAAATTATAGTTTTAGTTTTGATGACAGAGCAGTTAATGCTTTACCGGGTTCTAGAAGCGAAAGCGTTACTATAAATGATACACATCCCGGAAATATGGTTGCGGAAATACCTGTAATAGGAAGGTCTATTGGTCCCGTTTTACAATTTTTAGGTTCTAATACATCAAGAAAAAGAAGTCTTACTGTTGAAGCAACTTTTAATGTAGACAAAAAAGTTAGCAGGCTACGCAAGAGACCATTAACATATCTTTACAACGCAAGAGATATTGCGTTTCAGGTGAGACCTGATACAAAAAAATGTTTTGATATTGCAGAGTCTGAATCTTGGAATCCAAAAAATGGAACCTATAGTTACAATTGTGAGTGGGTGTTTGAAGTTAGTACAGACTTTAGTGATGCCAAAACCAATGAAGCTAACATAATGACTTCTGAGGAATACGCAAAATATAAAAGAACTAAAGAGGACACTGGTGAAGATGCTGACGATTTGAAATATATATACGAGATGGAGCCGTGTGACCAAGAAGCTAATGGTTCAAGCTTGCTGTTCAGGGCTAGTGTAACAGAAGTTAAGATTGGCGACCATGCTCAGGCAGACGGTATTATAGGTAAAGTCATTGATGGGCCATATCCTCCAAATCAAGGCGGGACTACGGAAACATATACGACAGGTGAAGACGACGACGGTAATCCTGTAGAAGGAACAAGAAGAAGAACCTTTGAGGACAGCTACCCGGCTGGAACTAAGTATGTGGCTACTCCTCCATGCCCAACGGGTATACATTCATAAGGACGGAAGATAAGTGATAAATAATCCATACTCAAGAGAAGAAAGAGAAGGTTCGGGAGAGGATTCCGGCCTTGGCTCTACGCGGTTTACTGAACCTCTCAAGTTTCTTGGGGGCTTAGTCACTGGATTTAATTGTACAGTTGGTTGGGGAGGAACTGCATCTTCGCTTAGTGTTGAATTGGTAGAAGAAGACGAATGGGAAAGCCCAATAGTTTTTCCTGAAATGGGAACACCTCATCATTTTGAAGCTGGTGATTTTACTTTTAATGGATTACTGAGAAGTGTAACAAGAAACGAAAGTCCCGGAGGTGGAATTACTTACAGCCTTTCTTTAGAGTCTCCAAATTTAATTCTTGATGGGGCGCAGGTAATACTAGATAAGTATTCTGCCGATATAGGATTTCGTTTGCTTGGAGCCTCCAACTACTCGTATCATGCTTACGATGATGCTGCCGGAGCATTTGGAGTTACTGTTAATTCTGATGGAGAATCTATCAACGCAAGACTCAAGGAAGACAAATACTTAGTCAACTTGGTTCCAAACGTATTCAATGTCTACAAGTTTTATGAAAGCGTAGGTAGGACTGTCTATAGTCCAAACCACCCAAATTCTAATGGAGCAGGTTTTATACAAACAGGCTTCGGTGTTTCGCATAAAAATGAGATGGGTGTACGCTGGCTGGATATAATCTGGGCATTAGAGAGTATGTGCGGTGTAGACCAGAGACATCCTGATGGAAGAAAAAAACAGACTAATGGTACAGCAACATGGTCTAGAGATTGGCGAGATGTTGCAGTTGACCAATTCGGAGACCCCGGAGGTCATGGTACGTTCGATGATGCAGGTATAGACTATTATACAACCATAGGTGCTGGACTACACTTAGGCGCACACACTTATCAAGTAGACTTTTCTGAACTTGCGAAACTAGATTCCCTTACTTACGATGACAACCTAGAAGCTTTTGGGGTTATTCCTTGGGCGTATAGAATTGGTGCTGCAAACATAAGCATTATAGGAATCGTACAAGACTTAACAGAGACCGCACAGGCAGATTTCTTTATAGAGCTTTTAGACGACCTTAAAACAATAAAAGTAAGGATTGTAAGAAGAGACTTTCAACCTGAGCTTGGAAAAGTAGAAGAATATGTATCGCAACAGAAATCTTTAGGAAATGCCGCTAGTTTAAGTGTTGGTGAGGCTTATGCAGATAACATTATGGGAAAAATGGTTATTGGTGATAACCAAACCAGAATGCTACATACCGCTTCTAGCTCTTGGACTGTTCCTTATGGATTTTTTACATCAAAAGGCGCTACAGCAGAATTACAAAGACAGCCCTTAACAAGCACCGGAAGTGTAGGCTACGGAGGTGCTAACTATAACAAGTTTACAGTCGTTGTTGATAGGCCGGGAGGCGGAAGATTTCCTTATACCGCAGACGAATTAGAAATAAGATTTGCAGCTCATGGTATGCAATCATGGAGAGGTTTTCTTGCTATAAGTGGAAAGGGTGCATCACAGTTTTCCATATCAGATATTGGTCCGGGAGGATTCACAATAGACCAAGTTGGAACGGCTGGTATAAAAAACTGGTTGGTTCAAGCAAACGACGGAAAGAATCAACAAAAGCAGACCAACAATAAAAAAGATGGTGGTCGTGGTGCTGAATTATTACAAGCAGTTTGTTCGGCTTTAAAAAAGACATACGATGAGTGGGGTACTCAAATGCTTGTGCGAGTACCTTCATTTGCTAGTTTTTATTCAGACCCTGATGTTGGTGGTGTCGGTGAATGGGTAAATGAATGGGACCTTCAAAATGCTGCTTATGATTTTAATACTGGAATATTTAGTCAGCCAATAGATGCCGGTTTTTATAATGATACAGGTCTTAAACAGGCACTGGTCGTATTCCCATACAACCCACAGTTTTATAACTATTCACAGTTGCAAGCAGACAGTTATGCTGTTGAGGGTTCAAGAGTTTATGTCAAAGCACAAGTAGACCCAAAATATGTTTGGCATAATTCTGGATTTGGTTTTGAGCCTCATGCATTAGTTAAATTTCCAAAAGTAACATATGGGAGAATAGGTTATAACACAAACCATCATTGGCAAGACTTTGATGGTATAATGGCTTTGTTGCGTAAAATAAACCCCGCAGTTTGGAATTCTTTAAAAGCAGCATTCTATGGTCCGGGAGGCTCCTCTTCTTCCTCTTTTCCATTAGCTCCATCTCCTAAAAGTCCTAGCTATATATATGTGCCGCAAAAAAGTAGTCGATTTGTTTACGGACCTTGGATTAATATTGGCGGCATAGGAAAAGCAAACTTTGTTCAAGAATCCAGCTTAAAGCCAGAGTCTTTTGGTAGTGAACAAAACATGAATGACTTTGGTCGTGTTATAGCCGCCGCAGGTGTAAGCGCGATGAATACTGATGAACATGGAGATGTCGAAGTCGTAGGTTTCCCCGCTTTGAATTTAGGAGATAGACTTCAAGGCGGTGCTGGGCCATATCTAACTGATATCAATGTCACAGTTAGCCCAGATAAGATTACAAGCAGATACTCATTCAAGACTTGGAAAGTTGACTTTGGAAAGATTGCTAAATGGCAAACAGACCAATTTAAAAGAGGCGTATCTATAGCTATCAAACTAGCCAAAGATGTGAGAAATTTAATTTCTAAACCTGCCGCTGTTGGTCAAAACACATCAGTGTTCGACATGCAAAAAATAATGGCTGCTCAGGACGAAAGACTAAAGCCCAATAAATCACCAAATTGGTTTATAGGCGGTGCAAACTTCAAGGCGGAAGATTATAACAACATTATTACACCACAAGTCGCTGGTTTGACTGACAAAGATATGGGCTGGGTAGCTGAAGACGAAAATTGGAACGTCTCCGCACTTATGAGTATGGATGGAATTTTTAGACCATACAGCTCTACAGGTTCAAGTTCGGCAGACTACAGCATTCCTAATATGCCCTCTTTCAAAAAGACTGACAGGGTTGCAGGGCAAGACAGAGTTACGGGTCACAAGGGTGAAAACTCATACCATCTTGACCCATTAAATGTAAAAGGCTCACAAAGAAATGGTGCTAATGAGCATGATATTATTAGTGCTGCTTTTGGAGAATCATTCCCAGAGCATGGGCCAACATATCTCAGAAATAAAGTAAAGGGTGAAGATTCTTTTATGAAACCTTATAGAGCTATCGGACTAAGAGGTCCTTTAGTTTTAGTTGGTTGGGGGTTTGACTTTACAGGGCTACCAGTTCCAAATCATGGTAATAGTGGTGGTGATGATTTAGGTTCAAGAAACGAGACGTTCATTAATAACCATATGACCTCTTCAGACAAGTGGAAGGCTGGACCTGTAGGAGATATAACTTGGGATTATAAGAGAGGAACTTGGATACCAAGACCTCAATTAGTTGTGTGTGAAGTCTTGTCTCAAAGTTCTTCTAATGCAATTGCGGGTACATTTATAGTTGGGCCGGGTGGTGGAGGAGCTAATAATCCTTCCGAAAACCAGTCAGCAACATTAAAAAGAAAAGATAGACCTGAAGGTGTTGGCGACATTATTGAGAACGCAACTATTACTGGGGGAACTTTTGAAAATGGCTCATTAGTTCTTGCGTACTGGTGGGCTTATGACCAGCAGTGGTATGTAGTGGCTGGTGCTGGTGGAACAGGTGGCGTAGAAACAGAAGTTGTTTGTGATGTTGAGTGTGACGCAGATGGAAACCTGACTGTAAAGACTAAAACAATTAGAGTAATGAGTGCGGATGATGATTGTGGAGCCTCTACTGGGTCTGGTAGTGACGTTAGCGGCGACGGTGGCGAATCGTGGGAGGGGATGAATGCAACTTGCGGCATGGACGACCAAGGCATCTGTCAATGGTGTTACAATACTGATACTGGAGAACTTGTTTGCGAAAGACGCAGTTGCTACGGTTACGATTATGGGACCGGAGTGTGTCCAACATTGTATGATGACCCGCCAGCATAATGGGTAGAACAATAATAAAAAAAGGACGAAGCACTCGCTCGTATGGTAAGGGTGTTAGGTCATGCGAAAAACTAGGTCGGTCAGTTAACGATTGGGCTGTGGGAATAACAATAGCACCTAGAGATGAAAAGTATTATAGCAAGACAATAGATAGTGTGATGAAGGCTGGGTGGGAAAGCCCGATTTTATTCACAGAACCAAATGTTGAATTGTGTGAACCACACAAAGAATTAAAAAACATTAAAAGAAATGAGAGGTACGGAGCTTGGAAAAACTTCTGTTCCTCATTACAAGATTTAGTAGAAATGTATCCGGCAGCAGATGCTTACTTCATGATTCAAGATGACGTAATCTTCTGTAAAGGAGTGAGGCTTTTTTTAGAAAACAACTTATGGCCAGATGAACGCACGGGTTTTGTATCCGTGTTTACACCGAGCCACTATACAGCAAAACCTACGGGGTTTTACAAAAGAAATATGGGTGGAGCTTTGTGGATGGCACAAACAATAATAATGCCTCCAGACAGTGCAAGAAACTTCTTGCAACACCCAGTAAAGACAGGTCATAATGGAGATAGGAACATAGACAACAGATTAGGATTATGGGCGAGTAGAGAGAAGAGATACCCTTGGTACTTCTGCCCTTCTCTTGCCCAACATATAGGTAGCGTATCAACGTTGTGGACAAGTGGCGCAAATCAAGCCGCCGGAAGAAAGTCTGCTTCAGATTTTGTTGGTGAGGATTACGATGTGGGTGTAGGATATGGGTAACACAATAAATAAAGGACCTTGCTATTGCTGTGGAGCTAGTAGTAGTGTAACTAGTAGTGTAAGTAGTAGTACAAGCTCTGTTACCAGTAGTGCGAGTCATGATTTTTGTTGTACACCGGGAGGAAGCGTAAACGGAGTGTGTGCGTTTAGTCATGGCGGTGGCGGCGGCGGTGGCGGCGGCGGTGGCGGCGGCGGTGGCGGCGGCGGCGGCGGTGGCGGCGGCGGT
>CEUI01058360.1_pt1 | contig 14307 bp, 2 predicted proteins | sample 531411 | NCBI WGS metagenome assembly CEUI01 (sample SAMEA2622841, study PRJEB7988) | marine metagenome | isolation source: saline water (ENVO:00002010), including
TTCATTAAAAATGATAAATAAATTGAACCACTATAATTAAAAAATGGAGAATCTTGAGCATTGTATTTATTAGTAAATAATCGTACTGATTCTCCACTTGAACCAGAATGATGTTGAACAACATTAAACCCATCATAATTAACTAATGTTCTTACCAATCGCTGACTATTTGTTGGTTTTGATGATACTAAGTTATAACCCAAACCAGGAGCAGACCCTGTTGTTTGACTTTGACCATCTGAATATAACCATCTCTCGTATGGTGTAAAATTATTTGTTATTTTTGTAACATTATCAAATAATGTTTTTCTTCTACTATTTATAGTACTTCCAGATAAATGTAATGATGAAGAAATTTCAGTTAGATTATTTTGAATGTCACCAACTTTAGTTTTAAAATTTTTTAATTTTTCTTTAGCTGAACCAAAAAAGGTATGATTTTTAAAATAATTAAAATCTATATTTAAATTTATATGTTCATCCGCTTGATTACCTAAAACTGATTCTACACTTAATTCCGGCATTGAACCACTGTCAATCAAATCTTCATAATTTTGTGGTGTATCATCATAATTTAAATTTTCAAGTTCATCATAAACACTAACATCTGGTGTAAGTGAGGTTTCAACAATTGTTGAAGTAATTTCACTCTGATAAATTATTTCTTCAGTTTGAGTTGTTATAATTTCTTGATGAATATTTACTTTATCATATTGAGTTATACCTGATGGTAAAGCTTCATTAAATCTTATAACTAATGATGGATTATCTTGATAAGTTATTGTATCAAAGGCATAATTTACAATTGACCAATTACGAGCTCTTGTTAAACCAAAAACATAATCAAACAAATATTGTTCATGTTCATCATCTATTTTATTTCTTTCATCTATCCAACCAAAAATTGTTTGAAATTGAGTTTGAAAATTATCATCCATTACAATTGGTTCATTTTCACCAGTCCTACCAAATAATCTAACTTCTTTTCTTGATGGTGAAATTTGATGTATGTAAAATTCTTCATTTAATGATGCGATAGTTGCAAATTCACCAGTACTTCCACCATTATGAGAATAAAAATAATCTCTCATAAAATCAAATTGTAATCTATATCTACCAGATAAAACTGAATTATATTCTAATATTTCATTTGGTTTAACATAAATTTTTTGATTATTACGATAAACTATAACTTGTCTTATTCCGTTTTCACCGTGATTTACAATATTACCATTTAAATCTTTATAAGAATAAAACTGATATATTAATGTATTGTTCTCATCAAAAACACTCATTCTTACATAATCACCAGATGTTTCATCAAAAGTATATGAATCAACACCTTCAATAATTAAGTCTAATTGATTTTGATTAAAATTTTCAATATTAGGCATTATTATATAGCTCCATTTTTAGTATCAGTTGATGGTGTATCCATAACAGAATCTCTTCTAAGTGGGCTATCTTTACTTTCTTTAGCAACTTTAAAATCACCAATAAAAATTCCTTTATTTCCATTACCACTACTATCTCTTACAGTTCTTCCATCGGAAGCACCAAAATTAAATTCAAATAAACATTTAGAAAGCAAATTTAAATCTAATGTATCATTTATAAATATAGAACCGACAGAAGTTTCTTCAGGATATTTATTATTTATTCCATCCCATCTACCAGTACCCTCAAATTTATCATATGGATAATAAGTATAATATGTCCCAGCATCAACATTTTCATAAAAAGGCTCTATACCTAATAATTTAGCCATATCATATGAACCATCAATAAATAATCTTGTTTGTTCAATATCCAAACTTCCTGGTGATTGTCCTAATTCTTGATTTTCTAAAGCTTTCCTAGCAAAATTTCTTTCAACTAATTCGCTATCATCAAATAAATTATTATTTACAACTTTATTTAAACTTTTAATATATTGACTTTGGTCATCTATACCACCAATAATAGGAGAAGTATATGGCCATGGAATGAATGTAAAATCAGGTCCTCCTATATCAGCGAAATCTTCAATATAAATATCATCTAATCCCAAATATATTCTAACGGTTAATGATTTTATAACTAATACATGTTCTTCACCTAATGCATTAGTAACTGTTGACATTACAAAAGCTTTAATTATTTTTAAACCGGGGGAATTATATTGATGTTGTAAAGTGTTTGGACTTCCATCTGGTGTAAATGCATCTTGTACTATAAAAGTATTATCATTATAATTATAAGCTATCATTTCTTCATCAGTATATGGAAACTGAACATCAAGAAAATCATCATCTTCTTCTTTCCAATCCCAATCCATAACGAAAAATTTTAAATTTTGACTTAAATATTTATTGTTTTCTGATAATAAGGTTTCAACATCCATATCACCCATACCCATAGCTTGATATTTTTCAATAATTTTTTGATAATACTCTTGACCAAATAATTCATCAACAATCTGTGGGTTGTTATCACCGTCTTGAATTGAGAAATATAAATTAACTATATTAGGCGCCGATGAACCAAGATATTCATCAGTATTTGTTCCATAATATGTTTGTAGATAAACACCAGATAAATAATCATTTCCAACAAAAATATTTGATATAGGTCTCCAATCACTATATACACCATTTGCTTGAAATGCTGTTGATGAAGAAAAATTAGGAAATTCTTCATTAAAATAAATATTATAACCTCCAAGGTCTGAATCTGCGAATACAACATGTGTTTCTGTCGCTATATCTTCTAATGTTTTTCCTCCCATATTATAAAAAGGTTCATATGGTGGTACAGCTTCTATATCAATAGTTGGTGGAGTTATATTTAAATTTAAAGTTGGTCTAGCTCTATAACCAACATCCATTGCTGGATTGGAACATCCAGATGGTGCTCCATCAATAACATCTGACCAACTATTACCATAATCACTATCATCATATACATCGAATGCCCAAGATGTACCAAATTCAGTAACTTGATTAACACATCCACCATCATTAGCGGCCATTACATCATTCCAATTATCACCACCCGATTCATATAAACGCCACATTATAACTTCAGTTGTTATCGGTTGACCAGATGTCCAAGCATCTACTAATAATCTCAACGGATACCTATATACACCTCTAGTTCTATTAGTAATTCCAGCTTGTTCCCAATCAGTCCATGTAAAAAATATATCTGTAACGAAATAAAAATAATGATTAGCTTGTGAACCATCCATATCATTATATCTATCATAGAGAGACAACATGTAGTTTTGCCAAGCGTCTCTAGCTAAATCATTTTCATCCTCAGTTGATTCTCTGCTTGGGTCTTCATTAACTAAAAAATTGCTATAAGAAGTTCCATTAAAACCAATATTTGGCCATACATCATTAATCCAATCTTCATTCCACCAATTTTGATTAAAGGGTGAAAACCATGTTTGAGGATACTCAAATTCTTGTCGCCAACCAAATGCAGGAAAATTATGCCAATCACAACATGTCCATCCTCCACCACCCCATAAAGTACCGTAAAGCCATGATGTATCAGGTAGACTACTAGGATAGCTCTGATTCATACCACTATGACTAACAAATACATTTCTTCCTGATATTAAATTTCCGACACTACTATATGAAACAAAATCACTGTCTGATAAAGTTGAACCATCAAAGAAATAAGTTTCTAATCTATGGTCATCTATTCCAAATGTAGAATCTAGTCCTGGGCCAGTCAATGGACCTCCTACATACATAGGATAACCTTCTACTGATATTGTTCCGTCACCAAATGGAAAATTTGTATAAAAATTATTTGCTACATTCCATTGAAAACCTCTTACCGAATAAATATCATCCGCGGGGTCTAATGTATTTAATCCAGATTGTGTTAACATATTCAAATTATCATATACATATTGTGCATAAGCATCTGGATATGGTTGGTCTCTAAATATAATATATGTTGGTTTAGCCACTAATAAGCTCCATCATCTTTTGAACCAAGTTTAATTTTATTAATTTCTTTTGTAGCACTTGGTTTTCGTGTTTCATCATCAAATTCTATTCTATAGTCTGAAATTAAATTACCTCTGTTATCGTTTCCACTAATATCCATTAATGTATTATCCATTATATCATCTACACCCAAATCTAATAATAAATATGTGTCATCATGATATATATTTGAAATAGGTGCTTTGTCATCATAATCACTCCAATATCTATATGGGCTACCGAATGGTATAAAATTACCTTGTAATCCTAATGATTCATCAAATTGACCTTTCCAATTATATTTTGGTAAAACTGGATAATAAGGATATTGAGTTATACAACTTATATCGTCTTCTCTATTATTCATTTCTCTTAATCCATCACTAAGATTCCGTAAATTTTGATTTTCCCAATTCCACTCAACATCATCACATTGCTGCCAAGATGCCCAAATTTGAGAACCTGGAACTATAAAAATATATTCATCTTGTTCTATTATTCCTTGTCTATTACCCATCCAATAATGCTCAGGTATAATATTATTCCAATATCTATCGTCACCTGGATTACCTGGATGACTATCTAATGGTACAACATCATCATTAAGAACTACTTCTCCAGTTGTTAGTTCTTCAGTTACCCATGTTTCATGTACTGTATTTAAATAAGGTTCTAATTCTGACGATGTGTATTCAACCGAATCATATTGATAATAATTATTTATAAAATTAATAGTATCTATCATAGCTTTCATAGAGCGAGTATCAGTAGCATATCCATCAATTTCAGTTGATGTAAATACATTTACAAGCCATTCAAATTCACTTCCATCACCAGCATTCTCACATTCATTCTGACCTAACGATGATAATTCAAAATTAACTAATCCATCATAAATTCTATAACAAAATCCCGTAGAAACACAGGAATTTTCATCCATTATTTCAGTTAGAGCTCCTCCATCGGTAAGATAGGCTTCATCTATTATAATTCCAGTTACATCTGTACAAAGTTCATCAATAGTTGGTATTGGTTCAAATCTTCTATAATCTCTACTCCATTCAAATTGGACAGCATCTACAAATTTATCTGAATTATAAACAAATTCACTCTCCGCGTCTCTAGTGACCCAAGCTGTTGTTGTATTTTGTGTTCCTCCCCCTGTATATGTATGTTGTAATGTTACACCAAATCCATCTGAGTCACCTAAACCTTCACCATAACCAATTAAATTATTTTCCATTATTTGTAAAACACCAGGAAGAAAATCAGTTTTTCCAAAATCTGTTTTTAATGATGGAGCATATAAATCTATATCAGAAAATAAATCATAAACTGGATACGCATCTGGATTTTCAATAGGTTGAGTATATGCATCTGATGGGTCTGTATTTCTTGGACCTGTAAATCCTAAATCAAGTGCCCAAGGTCTTGTCCAAGACGCACCATGTATATCAATCACAAATTTTATGTTAGGATGTTCTTCTAAATATTTTTGAATAACTTTTTTATACGGCATAACTTCACCAATTATATCCTCATAGGCAGGAGTTAAAGTTTCTTGCGGTACAGTATGATAATAATTTGGGTCTTCTGTTTTATATTTAGCATATATTACTGGTGCACCGGTTAATGTATGTAATATTTTAGCCCAAGATGATGTATATGTATCATATCCATGTGTACCATTAATTGTAGGTCTAACCGCCGTTTGACCATGTGGAGCAGTAATTAAAACAGCCTGTTCTCTGGTGGCTTCAAGTAATTCAACTGAAGCTTCGGCGTTATTACCTGAAAACCCTAATAATTCCCACATTGACTTTGTACCATCTATATATAATCTACTTTGTCCTATATCTACTTCCCCAAGATAATCACCAAACATATCATAATTATTAAATTCATTTCCACTATAAATTAAATTACTTGAATCTGTAGTAATACTTGGGTCATAATACCAACCAGTTAAACATATATCTTCATCCATCACATCACATGCACTTTGGTCATAAACTGGTGTAGCGAATAAACTAACTAATTCACCAACCTTTTCTTCATCCATTTGAGCTAATGCATATTCAGTATCCAATTTATCATAATATTGTTCAAAATCTAAATCTATCATACCTTCTAAATTAGGATAATAACCAAGTTGTCTGCTAATAGTTTTATAATAAATACTATATGGAGATATTCCACCGATTAATACATCACCATAATCTATATCTACATATGGTTTATCGTAATCATCATCTCTACCAAGCCAAATTTTAACTGTAAATCTTTTATAATCAACATAACCAGATAATTCCCTATTAACATCATATGTTCTTTGTGCTGTCGTAAATTGTGATGTATCAGTACGAATTAAATAATTAGTATTCACTTCACCATCTGTACCATCTGTAGCTAACAACATATATCCTTTAATTTCATATAATCCTGGATTATTGTAAGTATGAGTTAATATTGTATTATAAAATAATTCTAATGGTTCATCAACATATTCCAAATCACTTCCATCACCCCAGTCAATAAAACCAATAAACATATGATAATGAGCAGGTAGTTCATTTAAATCTATAAATGGTCTATCTACAAAGAAATCAGATGCATTTTCAAATGGTTCACGAGCATAAAAATAAAATTCTAATTCAGTTGGAGCTGTGTTATCATAATACTCTGCAGTTTGTAATTCTTTATCATAATACTTATAAGCTACTGATTCTGTATTTGTTTTACCTCTATGTGTTCTAATATCTACATCTGGAGTAAATCTAACATCAAATGATTCAGATTTATCTTGAGATAAATTAAATTCAAAATCTTCATACGAATCACCAACAACAGATTCCCAATATAAAAATGGTGGTTGTTCTTCATCATAATAAAACATACCCAATTGTGGTCTTAAATCTAAATCATTAGATTCTAAATACTCTTTTGTTAAAGTGGGATTATCATCTAATTGTATGTTCATTCCTTGATAAGGCAGATATGCTGAATTTATAGATTGTGTTATACTTAATGAATCAAGTACCTCAAATTGTAATTGATAACTACCCATATTTCCACAATCATCAATAGCATTAAATGCTACCCAATATATTCCCGCCTCATCTAATAATTTTTCATATCCACCGTTAGGTAAAAAGTATGCATCAAGTGCACATTGTGGACAATCACAACCAGCCGAATTACAAATTTGCTGATTTACGGTAAAAGGTGCCAAGGGACCAGTTTGTTCTATCCCGTAATCATCTGTTTTTCTATCTACTAAAATGTGATAAGATATAATATTACAACCAGGAAAAGGTGAAACCCAAGTATTCCACTCTGGGTCATCACCAACTGGTTTAAATCTAAAATGATTAACAGATAATCCAAATGTATGTATTGGAGTAATCTCTATCCCACCACCCCAATCAAAAGCACATGATGTACCGTCACCATTACATACACCACACCCATCTAACCAAGTATCACCTCCACATTGACCACCACAATCACAGCCGAATATTCCACTAGGGTCACCTGTAGTCACTTCACCACAATCCAACATATTACCAAATCCATCTTCATAAATACAAGCCTCTGGATTATTTACAGTTGCTGTAGCGTCATATTCACATGAAGTTTCATCTGTACAACCAACTATCATCTCATCAGCAGGTGTTGAATTTACTTGACCTGGAGTTCCGTTTACGATATAACTACTTTGCCAATTTGATGCGTCATCCTGAGGTCCATATATATCAATAATTTCTATTGAACTACCTGTAGAAGTTACACTTTGTGGCCATGGTACTTGACCACTATATGTTACTGATGTTACAACGCTGTCATCTGGGCCTTTTATTCTTAATGTCATAGCATCATAATTATTTAATGTCCAAGCTTGGTCACCAACCCATTCAAATAAATTGACACCTAATTCTAATTCTGCGTATGGATTAACTCCTTGATTATCTATTGGTGGTGTAGAATTAATTGCAATTACAAAATATTCATCTGGAGGGAAATCAACACTAGGAAAATTTAGTCTATTATATTCAGATGCATCTTCAGCTGAGCCCTGCATTGTAAATTTAAATCCATCTAATGGTATAACTTGAGATGATTTATTATATATCTCTATAAATTCATAATTATAATCATCCCCTTGAAAATTACTACTCGGATTATAATGAATTTCTGTTATAATAATCATATTCGTATAATCTGGATATATACAACTTCCATCCTCTACATTAGCTTCAGCATTATAATTATCAGCCAATGTATCCATACACCCATATATAATCAATGAATTTTCTATACCTGGTGAACCACCCACATCAAGACTATCTTGCCAAGATTCAACCAATAAATTATCAAATGTTGGGTCTATTAGTTCAAGAGAACTACCAGTAGCGTTGCCACCCCAATCATTTGAATACAGCACCTCATCAATTAAATTATTAGGTAAGTTATCATCAGACTCTGACCAAAGTGGGTCTCTAATTCTTAATGTCATAGTAGAATTACTTAAGTTTACCGGGGTTTCACCATCGGTGTAAAACTCTTGCCATTCAAATAAATTTGTACCAAGAATTAAACCATTAACACCACTATATGTAGCTGCATTATTTGCGATAACAATATAAGTATTTGGATTAAAATCCATAACATCAAATTCAAACCTAGTATATTCAAACGAACCCGCTGCGGTTGTTGTAAATTTAATACCAACCATTGGTATAATTTCATCAGATATATTATATAATTCTATAAATTCATAATCTGCATCTTGCCCCTGTGTATTTAATTCTGGGTTATAGTGAATTTCATTTATTACAATTTTATTCGCATAATCAAAATATTCACAAGAACTATCGTCAATTGTAGCCATTTCATCGTAATTGAGAGCTATTGGGTCTGTACATCCTAAACAACTTTCATTGTCATCACATCCACAAAGACCAGGTTCGGCGGGGCCTCCACACTCTCCAAAACAATCATCATATAAACATGAACCATCATTAGTAGTCGCTTCAGGATTAAAATTACAAGATGTTGGGTCTGTACATCCAAAAATAGGAGGTTGTGTATTTTGAAGTCCTGGAGTACCTAATGGAGTATAACTTGATTGCCAATTATTTACAGAAGTAGTTTCACCATCAATAGAAATTAATTCTAATGAAGAGTTTGTTTCAAGTAATTCTGCTCTTGTTGGCCAACCATTTGAACCATCTGGATAGTATGTCATTTCACTTAATACATTATTACTCCCGTCAGTTAACATAACTCGTAAACCGCTAGTTCTATTTAAATGAAAATTACTTGTTGCACCACAAATACCCGATTGTTGCCATTCAAATAAATTAGATTCTGAAATTAAATTATTAACTCCATTATATGTTGTATCTTGGTTAGCTAAAACCATAAATTGATATGATTGTAGAACTGTTGTATCCCATTCAGGACAATATCTACATCCCATCGGACATCCCATTTGATATCGTGTAAAAGTACTAAAACTAGATGTAGAAGAAGTTCTTAATTTATATCCAGTAATATCTATTGGACTATTTGTTGTATTATATATTTCAATGAATTGATAATCATAATAATTACCAATGTCAGGTCCAACATCATATAATACTTCAGTTATCATTATATCAGATGTTGGTAACCTACCTTCTATTTCACTAGATGTTATTTGATTACCAATAGAAATTATATTATCTAAAATTTGTGTATTATAATAATCTAAATTAAATGTATTTTTAACTAAATAAATACTATCGTTAAGACTATCAATTGCTCTTTTGTCTATTTTTCTTATTGTTCCTTTATCTATATTTTGTATTAAAAATTCGATAAAAGTAATTATATTTGTTATATTAAGTTTATTATCACCTATATTTGAAATATTTTCTAAATATCGTTCAGCATCATCTAAAAAATTATTATAATTATTAGTAACTTGTTCTATTGACAATATCTCATTTACCAATGTAATAACATCAAGAATATCAATATTAGCATCTTGATTTACATCACCCGCTATCGCTAGTGAATCTGGTAATATAACATTAGATAAAATATGATTAACTAACATAACAATATCAAGGACATCCATATAGCCATCCATATTTACATCACCCCAAATATATACACACATACCATCATCTAATGTAGCTATTGGATTATAATTTACAGCTGTTGGGTCAGTACATCCATATAAAGATGGTGTGGAGGTGGATAATCCAGGAGTTCCACCAGTAGTTCCACTTATCTGCCAATTAGATGGATAACTATTTCCACCATATTGAAATGTAGTTAATTCGTAAGAAAAAATTCCATGTTGTCCATGATAATTTATTAATTGTGTAGTATCTACATTATCTACTTCATTATTATTTGGGTCAGTTATTCTTACTAATTCACCATCATTATCAAGTAATGCTCCATCTGGCCACGCTAATAAATTTATTCCCAAAGTTAAATGGTCATATAAACCGTCAAGTTCTATAGCTGCTGGTGGTTCAGCTAAAACTAAAAACTCACCAGGAGAAATATTTAAATTAGGCATTGGATTTTCATTAGTCCACCCAACAGCGTAAATTCTAAATCCATTTACATTTATTACACTACTACCATCATTATACAATTCAATAAATTCACTACCAGCATATCTATCTTTAATTTCGGTAATAACAAGGCTGCCCTCATAAATACTAATATTACTACAAGCTTCAGAATTATGAATAGTTGCATCTGGGTCATATGATACATCAAGCTCATCTGTACAACCTAATATTCCATCTACAGTATGTTCTCCGGGACTACCACCGACAAAATCACTTATCTTCCAATTGACTGATTGAGAATTATCTATTCCATCAGGTATATCATCATAAATTAATTCATAAGTAAAATCTTCAACATTTCCCAAATCAAGTATAATATTTGTTAATTCTATTTCATCAACTACATTATAATTTGGGTCGCGTAATGTTATTAATTCACCTTCATTTAATAATGAACCACCTTCAGGCCATTGAACACAATCGGGATATAAAGTAGCGTCTTGACATAATACTAATAATTGACCAGGGTCTATGGTAACTCCAGGCATTGATGCATCACCAGTAAAACCTACAGCATATAATGTAAAATCAAGTAAATTAATAGAAGAACCATATCCATTATAAATTTCTATAAATTCATAACCTAATGTATCACCAGCTCCGGAGCTGGGATTTCTATGATTAATTTCTGTTATTATTAATCCTTCTTCATAAATACTATGGCCGCTACAACATCCATCACACATAACTGTAGCTTCTGGTTCATATAATTGGTCTAATTCATCTATACAACCTATAATATTTGGTGTATTATTTAAACCAGGAGTTCCACCAACTACTTGACTTGTTATCCAACTTTCTTCTAATTTATTATCTGAAAATGGGTCAATCAATTCAATTGATGGACCTGACGCGTCACCACCCCAAGAACTTGTATAAGTAACTTCATCAATTAACAAATTATCATTTATACCAAATCCAGCTCTTAATCTTAAAGTCATACCTTGTTGACTTAAATCAACTGTATCACTTGTACCTTCATAAAACTCTTGCCATTCAAATAAATTATTATTTAATTCTAACCATTCATAATCTTCATTATTATAACTTTCCGCATTATTAGCTATTACTATATATTGATTAGGCGTGATATTAACATTATCAAATTGAAATCTAGTAACTTCGGTTTCACTATCCAAAGCTTGTGTTGTAAACTTAACACCAAAAAGATTTAATGTATCACTAGACCTATTATATATTTCGACAAATTCCCAATCAGAATCTGGGCCTTGTAAATCTTGTGATGGATTCCAATGAATTTCATTTATTACTAATTTATTTGTTTCATCATCTTCTAATCCATAATTTTCATATATACATCCACCATCGTCCCATTTAGCATAAAAATCATAATTATTAGCTAGAGGGTCTGTACAACCACCAGGTGAATATCCATTACCGTCTGTCTCAAACCCACCAAGTAAACCAGGAGTTCCTCCATTAGTTCCAGGTAGCGCTACACACTCTGGATATAACGGTGCGGATGAGGGTGAAGCTATAGGTCTACATTCATTTGTATTACACGCCTCTTCCTCCCAAGGCTCGGAACTAGTACAATAACCACCATCAGGTCCACACACACAATAATTCCCACAAGAACCACAATTTGGATTACATGCTGTACCACCTTCTTGTTCTATCCAATTTTCAGCTGGAGAACAAACTCCACTATCTTCTACCATAGCCCATTCACAACCACAAGCTGACTGAGCTGTACAATCAGTTTGATTATCAAAACTTCCACATGGAATTGCTCCGGTTAAATTCCAAAAGTCAGGATTGTCTTCCACATATTCCACTTCTGCTAAAGCTGATTGTACATCAAATACCATAGAATATCCAGTTCCAAATGCTCCTGATGGCCATCCTCCGGTTCCAGGTTCCCATGCCACAAAAAGAACCAAAGCACCAATATCATCAAATAACCAAATGTAATTATCATTATTTAATGTACCTCTAAATTTAAAACTACCAGAATATTTAGAATACTCCGTATCTGATGGACCTAATGAGCCATGTCTTTCTAATACAACCCTACCAAGTGGTGGTATTATATGAGAAGTCTCAACCATATCATGTGAATGGTCACTCGAACCTAATGGATAACATCCCTCAACACCCTCTGTACTTCCAAGATGTGACCAACCACAAGAATTTTGAGTTTGGTCATTTGATGGGAATCTCCACAATATTCCACCCTCAGCACAAAAACCAAAATTAGGATTTGTACCACCACCACAATGAAACCACCAATCAGATATATCAATTGTTGTATCACAATAATTTGTAAGTTCTATAAAATCATATTTTGTTTGATTTTCATTTGCCCTGTACATAATTTCAGTCAACAAGAGACATCCTCTATATTGACTATTCTGACCATAACCATCCGGATATGTACAACTTCCATCATCCATATCAGCGTCTTCATCCCAATTTTCAGCATATATATCTGTACATCCTAAATTAGCAAATGCTGGTCCGACATTTACATCCCAATGTGGAAACCAATATAACCAAGTATCATACCAATCCCACGCATCATTATTCATATCTCTATCTTCAAATACACAAATTTCTGCTATCCATGTATCAGGTGTAGCTAATCTAGGAGGTACACAATCACTTGGATTTAATTCTGAGTCTTGTGAACACATACCATTGTCATAATTAAATTGTTCACAAAACATATTTACATCTGTAAATGGACCATCTTGCCAATCAAATGGATTAGCTGCTAATTCTGGATGTACTAATTGAAAGTTTGGATAACTAGCTGTACCACCACCACAAGTATTACATTTATCATTGGTAGTATATGGGTAACCATAATCTTCATATCCTGGAATATAAAAATATAAATCTGCTTTACAATGAAAATCACAATCATAATAACAATTTTGATATGCGTATGCTAAACTTCCATCTTCATAATAAAAATTATCACACCCATAAGGATTACCTGTAGTTTTAAAATCGAAACACTCATCTCCAGGTACTAAAACTTCTGGTAATACATGATATCTAATATTTCCTCTGTCGCTAACTTGGGCACAGGATGTCTCTCCATAATATTGATAATAATTCCAATCAAGTGGATTACCATTCCAATCTATTTTTTCTAAATCTCTATCTCTATTATCTTGGTATTGGTTAACGAGCCATTGAGGACGAATGAAATTTTCAACAATCATTGTTCCATTATTATGATTACCTTTACAAAATTGTCCTTGTTTATGCATATGATATGTACCATTATGATACACACCATATTTATCAACAAAATAATTTTCAGGTGTAGTTAATTCAGGAGTAACAACTGGATTTTGTATGATATTTAATCTATTGGAATTTCTTCTTTGGTTTTTAGATTTTAGGTCTTTTCCATTCATCTATTGACCCCTCCGTTAAACTTTGAAGCCTTTAGCTCTTAATAAATCGCTCCTTGATATAAATTCAACTTTACATTTAGCACCATAACTAGAAGAATGTGTATACGCACCTAATTTACACCATCTCTCCGAAGCTTCAGCATCATAAATAATATTACAATCATCTGTAAAACCTTCTAACGCGTCATCGTCCCATGGGAAATCATCTATATCATCTTGTGTTGGTGGTACGCTCAATGGTATTATATTATTTTTCCAAAATTCTGGATAATATCTTAATGTTGTTAATGA
>CEUI01015056.1_pt1 | contig 14282 bp, 18 predicted proteins | sample 531411 | NCBI WGS metagenome assembly CEUI01 (sample SAMEA2622841, study PRJEB7988) | marine metagenome | isolation source: saline water (ENVO:00002010), including
AAGTCAACACTCATTAGAAGAGTTATTGATAGATTACCCGAACCAAAAGATGTGGAACCTATGCCTTTATTCAAGTGTCAAGAACATGGTGACATTCTAGTTTGTGGTAGGTATCCCGAAGGAGAAGTCTTCGGTGGTACTGATAGATTATCTTATGGTGCAATTCCACATATGAGAGAATTTGTTGACGGTGCAAATGTAGGGTGGAAACATACTATAATAGAAGGTGATAGATTTTTTAGAGCTGAAGATATTGAATGGGTATTGGATACTCATGAGTCAGAAGTTTACATTCTTACAGTAGAGCCTGAGGAAGAGAAACGAAGACACCAACACCGAAAAGACACTCAAACAGAGAAATGGTTAGAGGGTCGTAGAACACAAATAAATAATATACGAAAGAATTTTAATCTTATGGGAAGAGTTAATGTTAGAGAGAACAATACCATTGAGGATTCTTTAAGAATTGAAGATGAAATTATGTATAAGATATGGTAAAACTATTTCGAAATGTTTATAGGGTTGTAGAAAACCCAAAAGAAGATGATGCAGCCATTGAGATTGTCAGTGGTGAATTTGAAGGATTAGTTTACCAGTATGGAAAAGTCCAGTTCGTTGATAATAAGAATCATTTAAATTTTCAAAGAACAATAAGACGACTTCCCGAAGGTAAAACTGAGGAAGACATGGACGAATACCTAAATAATAAGGAATTAGAAACGCTCATGGGTGACATATTGGTGGAACTCATGGAAGAACAAATAGAGAGGGATAAAGAAATTGAACGAGCAGAAACTAAAGGAACAGATTAAAAGACACGAGGGTGAGGTCTTAGAAATATATGAAGACTCACTAGGATATCTTACATTAGGAGTTGGACATTTGATTCAAAAGTCAGACCCCGAACACGGCCAACCAGCTGGAACTCCAGTTAGTCAAGAAGTGGTCGATATGTATTATGAAGATGACTTTATTAAACATGTTGAGGAAACTAAACATGTTGTTGGTAAAGATGTATTTGACGGTTTACCTTCTGAAATTCAAGAAGTATTAGTTAACATGTGTTTTAACTTAGGTGGTACTCGTCTAGGTAAATTTAAAAACATGTTAAACGCAGTAGAAGACCACGATTGGTCACGAATGGCAGTAGAAATGGAAGACAGCCGTTGGTTTAAACAAGTAGGACGAAGAAGTATCGAACTACAAGAAATAGTTAGGAGTCAGAATGGCTGATTTGCTCAGAGCATTAGAAAAGAAATTAGAAGGTGATATTGAAGTATCAAAGGCAAACATTATGGTTTATCAAGAAAACCCAAGTGGAATTGGTGAACACCCCGAAGTAGTTCAAGCTGTAGAAGTTGAAGTACAAAAACTTGCAGACGCACAGGATAAGTTACAGGCAGTAAAAAATTTGTTACACCCTCAAAAAGTACCATTGACAGAATAGACCCAGTATAGTATAATTATATTATGGATTTCTATACAAATGTATGTCGTACACGAGATAAGATTTTAGTCAAAGGATATCAAGGAAGGAAACAAGTAAAACTTTCCGTTGCATATCGTCCCAATCATTACATACCGTCCAAGAAAGGAGAAACCGCTTACCGTGCATTAGACGGTAGACACCTTGAATCCGTCAACCTTAATTCTATGGGTGGTGCAAGGAAGTTCAGAGAAAGATATCAAGGTGTAGAAGGTTTCGAAATCCATGGATATGATAGATATATCTACACCTATATTGCAGATAAGTTTCAAGGTGATATAGAATTCAACCCAAAACTAATTCGTGTTGCCTCACTTGATATTGAGTGTGAGTGTGAAGACGGATTCCCCGACCCTATGATTGCAGGCGAGAAGGTCAATGCAATTACAATCAAACCATTTGGTAAACCACCAGTAGTATTTGGAATCGGCCCATGGGAACATGGAAAGGATTATGATTATCGTAATTGCACCAACGAAGCAAATCTTCTTATGGAGTTTGTTAAATACTGGAGAAAGGAGTCGTTTGATATTATCACGGGTTGGAATGTAAACTCATTTGATATGACTTATCTTTGTAATCGTATTGATAAGATTATTGGAGAAGACGAACATAAAAAATTATCCCCATGGGGCCAATCAGATGTCAGAGAATTTGTATCTCAAGGATATCAAAAACAACAAGTTTTCAATCTTTACGGTATTAATGTTCTTGACTATCTAGAACTATATCGTAAACACACATTTGTAAATCAAGAATCATATAAACTAGACCACATTGCCCATGTTGAATTGGGTAAAGGTAAACTTGATTATTCTGAGTATGGAAATCTCCACACACTTTACCGACAAGATTATGCAAAGTTTCTAGAGTATAATGTTGTTGACGCTGTATTAGTTGAGGAACTAGAGGATAAACTTGGACTGATTGAATTGGTTCAAGCAATGTCTTACAATGCAAAATGTAATTACAATGATACATTTGGTATGGTTAAGTATTGGGAAACCATAATCTATAACTTCTTAAAAGAACAGAATATCCAAACACCACCACAAAAAATGACTCGTGAGAAGACAAGTCGTATTATTGGTGCATATGTTAAAGAACCTTTAGTAGGCGGACATAACTGGGTTGTATCGTTTGATTTAAATTCACTGTATCCACATATCATTATGCAACATAATATCTCACCTGAGAAAATGGTTAAGGGTGTTAAAGAAGAGGTGAGTATATCTTCAATGTTGAATAAGGAAGTTAATTTAGATTTCTTAAAACAACAGAATATGACTGTATGCCCTAACGGAACAAAGTTTACACGAGACCGACAGGGTTTTCTTCCCGAACTCATGGAAAAGTTCTATGACGAGAGAAAGGCATGGAAGAAAAAGATGATTGAGTATCAGAAGGAGAGACAACAAAAAGGTCTTGAACCTAAGAGAAGAAGGGAACTTGATACTTTGATTAAGAGGGCAAACAATAATCAAATGGTTCGAAAGATTGCACTCAACTCAGCATATGGAGCTCTTGCAAACCAATACTTTGCTTTCTTTTCAGTTGATTTAGCTGAAGCAATCACTACTAGCGGGCAACTAATCATTCAATGGGCTGAGAAAACCATAAACGATTTCATGAACAAAACACTCGGAACTGAGAATGAAGATTATGTAATTGCAATGGATACAGATTCAGTTTACATTACAATGGATAAGTTAGTTCAACAAGTTCTTCCCGAAGAAACAAACAAGACTAAGATTATAGATTTTCTGAATAACTCAGAAGGTATGTTTGAGAAAGTTCTTGCTGAAGGATTTGATGAACTTGCAGATTACACAAATGCATATCAAAACAAAATGGAAATGGGTAGAGAAGTAATTGCAGACCGTGGTATTTGGACTGCAAAGAAAAGATATATCCTTAATGTGCATGATGACGAAGGAGTTAGACTCAGAACACCTAAACTTAAAATGATGGGTATTGAGACTGCAAAGTCTTCTACACCACAATGGGTCAGAGGTAAACTCACAGAGGCTTTCAATGTTGTTATGAGTGGACAGGAAACAGACTTATGGGAATTCGTAGAGAAAGCAAGGAAAGAGTTTAGGAATTTACCACCCGAAGAAGTTGCATTCCCTAGAGGGTGTAAAGGGTTAGTTCAATATGCAGACCCGTCCCACATATATTCTAAAGGAACGCCAATTCATGTAAGAGGTTCTTTGTTATATAATCACCACCTTAAGAAGAAGAATATCGATAGAAGATATGAGAACATTAAGAATGGTGAGAAGATACATTTCAGTTATCTTACAACACCAAACCCAATCAATGAAAATGTTATTTCCTTTATGAATGTTCTACCAAGAGAATTTGATTTGCATAGGTTTATAGATTATGATATGCAGTTTGATAAGGCATTTGTTGAACCATTGAAAGTTGTTATTAGTTTAATTGGTTGGAATGTTGAACCAGTTGCAAGCCTCGACTCGTTTTTTGGATAAATAGACTTATGGCATATAGTAAACAAGTAGTAGAAAGATTCAATGCAGTCTTAAATAATCCCGAAAAACATTCTGTTGGTAGGTTCGACCCAAAAGACCCTAATGTTGCAACAGGCATGACTGGAGCTCCAGCATGTGGCGATGTTATGAAACTTGATTTAAAATTAGACATTGACGGTTTAATTGAAGATGTTAAGTTCAAAACATACGGTTGTGGTAGTGCAATAGCGAGTTCAAGTTTGTTTGTCGACATGTTAATTGGTAGAACTATTGAAGAAGCAAAAGAGATAAAGGACAAAGATATTGCAAAAGTGTTAGACCTTCCACCAATCAAATTACACTGTTCTGTTCTTGCAGAAGATTGTATTAAACAAGCAGTAGAGAACTGGGAAGAAAAATCCGAACATAGAAAACACAATTACAATAAATAGACTGTATGTACGAATATAATGTAACAGTAACAAAAGTCGTTGATGGTGATACAGTTGATGTTGACATCGATTTGGGTTTCGGAATGACTTACAAAAAACAGAGAGTGCGTCTCATGGGGATAGACACTCCTGAATCCCGTACAAGAGATTTAGTTGAAAAACTATTCGGTAAAGCTTCAAAGAAACATCTTAAAGAACTTTTAAGTGGTGGTGATATAACTTTAGTATCACACGATAAAGGAAAGTTTGGAAGAATTCTTGGTGAATTATATGTTGAAGGAAAATCAATCAATCAGCAAATGATTGATGAATACCATGCAGTTGATTATGCTGGTGGTAATAAAGAAGAGATACAAGAACAACACATGAAACATAGAGTGTTATTAATAGAACAAGGAGTTGTCACTCAAGAACAAATTGACAAAGTATCATGATTATAACTGCAATGGACATTTTCTATATTTGTATGATAGCAGTAATCTTTGGATTTATTATTCATTTAGAAGCACAAGTATCTACCATAAAGACCATGATAGAACATAGTATATCTCGTGGTCAGAAAATGAAAGATATTGGTAAGAACAAAAAGAAGTAAAACCCTCTTGTCAAATCCCAACATATATACTATAATGGTATTATCATTATGAGAGGTGTATATGTCATTTATTAAAGACTTAGTTAAAGCATCAGGAAACGAATATGCAAATGTCGTTTCCGAAGGTGTCGCAGCTGGAGATGTTGACTCATTCGTAGATACGGGTAGTTATGTCTTCAATGCACTTTTGAGTGGTTCACTACATGGTGGACTTCCCAAAAACAAAATCACTGCAATCGCAGGAGAATCAGCAACAGGTAAAACTTACTTTGCACTAGGAATGTGTAAACAATTCCTTGAAGATAATCCCGACGCTGCAGTAATCTATTTTGAATCTGAATCTGCAATCACAAAAGATATGATTGAGAGTAGAGGAATTGATTCAAACAGAATGGTTATCGTGCCTGTGGTAACGGTTCAAGAATTCAGAAAACAGGCAATTTCTATATTAGACAAATATCTAGAAACACCCGAAGACAAGAGACCGCCTATGGCAATGTGTCTTGATTCACTGGGTATGTTATCTACAACAAAAGAGATTGAGGATACTGCAGAGGGTAAAGAAACCCGTGACATGACTCGAGCTCAAGTTGTTAAAGGTGCATTCAGAGTATTGACTCTAAAACTGGGTAGGGCTGGAGTCCCTATGATAGTGACTAATCACACTTATGATGTTATTGGTTCAATGTTCCCACAAAAAGAAATGGGTGGTGGTAGTGGATTGAAGTATGCAGCTTCTTCTATTATCTACTTATCCAAGAAGAAAGAAAAAGAGGGAACAGAGGTAATTGGTAACATTATTCATTGTAAGAATGCAAAATCAAGACTTACAGTTGAGAATAGAATAGTAGATGTCAGATTAAACTATGAAACTGGTTTAGATAGATACTATGGTTTACTTGACCTTGCTCTTGCAAGTGGAATATTCAAGAAGTCTTCGACTAGAATTGAACTTCCAAATGGTAAGACTGAATTTGCAAAAACTATTAATAACAACCCTGAAAAATTCTTTACTGATGAGGTAATGGAAAGACTCGAAGTTGTAGTGAGAGATTATTTTAAATATGGAAACGAGAATAGAACAGACGATACTCAAGAATCTGATACAGAATGAAGACTTTACGCGAAAGTGCATTCCTTTTCTAAAGCCAGAGTATTTCACAGATACAACTGAAAAAACAATCTATGAATTTACATATGATTACTTTCAGAAGTATACTAAACCACCAACAGTAGAAGCACTTCTCATAAACCTTGACAATTCGACAAGTATAAACGAGAATGTAGTCAAGGACGCAAAATCTATTGTTAAAGGTTTCGGTAGTGAGGATACACCACAAGACTGGTTAATTGACGAGACAGAGAAATGGTGCAAGGATAGAGCAATCTATATTGCAGTCATGGACTCTATCGAAGTCATAGACAAGAAGTCTGAACGAGCTGCTGGTGAAATACCTGAGCTTTTAAAGGACGCACTTTCCGTATCTTTTGATACACACATTGGACATGATGTATTAGAAGATGCAGAAGATAGGTTTGAATTCTATCATACAGAAGAAGAGAAGATTCCATTTGACCTAGAATATTTCAATAAGATTACCAAGGGTGGATTACCCAATAAGACTCTAAACATTTGTCTTGCTGGAACTGGTGTTGGTAAATCATTATTCATGTGTCACATGGGTTCTGCAGCTTTAATGATGGGTAAGAATGTATTATACATTACCATGGAAATGAGTGAGGAGAGAATTGCAGAGAGAATCGATGCAAATACTTTAAACATTCCTATGAAAGAATTACCCGATATGTCTAAGAAAATGTATGACAAGAAGATTGATAAACTTAAAAACAAAACCAAGGGTAAACTTATAGTCAAAGAATATCCAACTGCAGCTGCACATGCTGGTCATTTCAGACATTTGTTACAAGAGTTGAATATTAAGAAAGACTTTAAACCCGATATTATCTTTATTGATTATCTAAACATATGTGCAAGTCATAGAATTAGGCCAGGCAGTGGTGCAAACTCATACACATTAGTTAAGAGTATTGCAGAAGAATTAAGAGGTCTTGCAGTAGAATATGATGTTCCAATAGTTAGTGCAACACAGACTACAAGAGCTGGTTTTGGTTCTACTGATATTGGTTTGGAAGATACTTCTGAGTCATTTGGTTTGCCTGCAACAGCAGATTTAATGTTTGCATTGATTACCAGTGACGAATTAGAGGAATTAGACCAGTTAGTAGTTAAACAGTTAAAGAATAGATACAACGACCCTACAATTTTCAAAAGATTTGTTATCGGTGTAGACCGTGCAAGAATGAAATTGTATGATTGTGAACAAGAGGCACAAGAAGAATTGATTGATTCTGCAGAGGAAGACTATGACGATTCAATTCCAGTTGCAGACAGAGGGAGAGAAAAGTTTTCTGATTTTAAGATATAAATACTTTTATTGTTATGGTTAATAAGAAGACATTGCAATCTAATGAAGTAATAGAAAGTATTACTCTAAAGATTCAGTTGAAAAAGGCTTTGAGAGAGCATAAGAAATTAGGTGAAACTCGAAAGGCAGCTCTTATTCAACTTAAAATCGACCAAATCGAAGACAAACTCAAGTCTTCACCCTTATCAAAAACCTAAATAGTTCTTTTAGGAGAAATAATCATATGGCATGGGCTGATGATATAAAAGCTTTAAATCTTAAGATTAATAGGCAACAAAGATTTATCGATTACATAGAAGGTGAAAACGAGAATCTTTTTGGGCCTCGTGGTGATAATGCAGACCCCGATAATCCTTTACACATAGACGGTTGTGACCCTGATGACACAGATGCAGCAGACCACCGTTGGAGAGGAACAGGTGGTGGAGACGCTTATTTTGCATGGTGGAGAAGTCAATATCCTGATGCAGATGAAAATTCTGCAGGCAAAACTGGAGAAGTATTCAACTTAGGATATAAACTATGGGTTGCAGCTGGTTCAAGTGTAGCTAATATGGATAGTAATAGTTCTGACCTTGCACAGCATAAAGCAACTAGAGATGCATTAATTACTAAGAGAGACGCACTTCAAGCTAAGATTGATAACGGTGACCCCGATGGTGACCCCAACGCATAAAAAAGCATAAATAGTAGTATTCCACAGAATTTTGTGATATTATACTACTATGGCAGCAAAAAATCTACATTTAGAGCATTTAGAAGACGAGATTATCAATCAAGGTATTGATGGTGGTCGTGGTGCAATAAACTTTCTTCAAGGTCTTAGGGACATGATGAAAGGGAATTCCAATAGTAAAGTCAACATGACTGTTAAATGGGACGGAGCTCCAGCAATTTGGGCAGGCAAACACCCTGAAACAAATCAATTCTTCGTTGCAAAGAAATCATTATTCCGTAAAACAGGCCCACTGTTTTATACCTCAGAACAAGAAATAAAAGACGCACCTGAACTCTCAGGTGACTTACAAGACAAATTCCTACAGTCATTTAAGTATCTTTCAAAGTTATCTTTTGATAAGATATTACAAGGTGACTTAATGTTTACCTCTTCTGATAAGAAAATGCAGACAATAGACGGTAAATCTTATGTTACATTTCAACCTAATACTATTCTTTATGCAGTAGATATAGAGTCAGACCTAGGGTCTAAAATTGCAAATGCAAAACTAGGGATAGTATTCCATACCACATACACAGGTTCAACCATAGAAGACCTAGGAGCTTCTTTTGGTGCAAACATATCTAAACTAGGACATAATAAAGATGTATGGGTTGACGATGCAACCTATAAAGATGTAAGTGGTAACTCTACTATGACTGCAAAGGAAAGTGTTAATCTAACTAAAGCATTATCCTTAGTAGGTAAAGCATTCCACGGTATTAAAAAGAATGACCTAAAGAGATTTATGGAATTACAATCAACAATGAGTGGTAAAGGTGCAGCGGGAGCTTCATATAAGACATACACAAATTCATTAATCCGTGCTGGTAAGTATAAACCTACTGCCGAGGGATATCTAAAGCATTTTGAAAACTACTGGAGAGATAAAGTAGTTGGTAAAGTTAAAATGGAAAAGACAAAGGAAATTAAAAGAGAAATTGGTGAACAGATTTATAAGGAATTAGTATCACTTAAAAAATTCATAACCAATCTTACTAAGTTCATGGAACAGTTAGTAATTGCAAAACAGATTATTATCGTTGCCCTAAATAGAGTAAAGAATATAGGAACATTTAAAAAGACTGCAACTGGGTTTGAAGTTGTTAATCCCGAAGGTTATGTTGCAATCGATAGAAAAGGTAAAGCAGTAAAACTTGTAGATAGAATGGAATTTGCATTCAATAACTTTACTGCAGTTAAAAATTGGGACAAATAAATGAAACAGTTTGGTAAGTGGTTAACAGAAGCAAAAGACAAGAGTGTTACATTCACTTTTGGACGATTTAACCCGCCTACAACAGGTCATGCAAAATTAGTAGATAAGTTAAGAAAGGTTAGAGCAGACGATGTTCTATTGTTCACTTCTCATTCTAATGATAAGAAAAAGAATCCATTAACCCATAAAGACAAAATAAAATATCTTAAGAAGTTCTTTGGTAAGAAAGTTACAGTCATAGATTCAAATGTAAGAACCGTATTCGAAATTTGTAACTTTTTACATGAGAAAGGGTACAAAAAAATTAACATGGTTGTAGGTTCAGATAGAGTAAAAGAATTTGAGAATCTAATTACCAAATACAACAATGTAAAAGCAAGACACGGATTCTATAATTTCTCAGAGATTAATATTGTATCAGCTGGAGAAAGAGACCCTGATGCAGATGATGTTTCAGGAATGTCTGCAAGTAAAATGAGAGCATATGCAGAAGACGGTGACTTTGAAAACTTCAAAGAGGGAGTTCCTTCTAAGAATAAAAGAGACCAAGAACAACTATACAAAGCAATCAGAAAGGGAATGGGTATCAACGAGGGTAATCTACCTGAATATATGATGGAAGACTTAATTAATGAAGGTGTATATGACCCAGGCGTATTCAAAGCAGTATTCCTCTCAGGTGGGCCAGGCAGTGGTAAATCAGCTGTTGTAGCAAAACTATCACTTAAAGCTCTAGGTCTTAAAATGGTAAACACGGATTCTGCATTCGAAAATGGATTAAAGAAAGCAGGAATGTCACTTGACCTTAGAGGTGCAGACTTTGATATAGTAGACCCAATTCGTGCAAAGGCAAAGAAGATTACAAAGAAGAACATGGATAATTATATCAACGGAAGATTAGGATTAATCTTTGACACCACAGCTGCAAAATCTAATAAGATAAAAAACTATAAGAAATTGTTAGACAAATTAGGATATGAATACAAAATGATATTCGTAAATACAAGTCTTGAGAATGCAATAAAGAGAAACGATTTAAGAAGTAGAAAATTACCACATGATATTGTTCAGGGTGATTGGGAAGCTTCTCAAAAAAATGCAAGTGAATACAAGAAAATCTTTGGTAAAGACTTTGTCCATATAACAAATGACGACACTATAGCAGATTTAGATAAGAAGGCTGCTGGATTATACAGTAAACTATTAACATGGACTTCAAAGTTTCCTTCAAACAAGCTTGCTCTTAAGTGGAAAGAATACCAATTATTAAAGAAGAAGGGGAATAAATAGTATTATGGCTGCAAAAACATACAGAGATATCAAAAACGAGTTTCCTTTAGACGAAGGTAAACTTGTCTCGAATCAATTAAACACTATTAAGACTGTTATGAAGAAACTTCAAGACCGTGCAGTAAAAGAACTCGAAAACAATCATGAAAAAGGTCTTGCATTTTTGAATACTATAGCTTCTTTTGTTGGGGCAAAGGTTAGTGATAAGAAACAAAAACAGGGTAAACTTTTCTTAAAATTAGATTTTGATATGGACGAGAGTATTCAAGAAGACGCTGCAGTAGACGCTGCCAAACTCAAAGCAACACAAGTACAGGAAATGGAAGCTCTTAAGGAGAAACAGGCTGCAGAAATGGAAGCCATGAAAGAAAGACATGCAAGAGAAAACGAGAAGGTTGCATTAGATAAAGAGAAAGAAGCAGAAAACAAAGCAATCGAAGCAGAGAGAGAAGCTGCAAGAAAGGCTGCACAGAACGAATCAGTTCAAGAAAAACTGGGTGCAGATGCAGATGTTGGAGATTATATAAAAGATTTTAGGAAATCAGATGCACCACAATTCAAAGGTAAGTCTGATAAGAAGATTAGACAAATGGCTATCGCTGCATGGAAGGACGCACAATGAGTGAATACAAACTAGGAACTGGTAATAAAAACGATAACGGTGTATTAGAACAAGGAACTGATGAAATTGTAAAATCATATCAGGAAGATACACCAGGCCAAGCAGTCGAAGAGTACATAGAACAACAATCTAAATTCTTTAAAGAACAAAAGAATGTAGTAAAAAAACATTTTTCTCAAGTGTTTGGTAACCCTTTAAAAGGCTACCCAGCAAATGAGGAAATAGAGGTAAAAGAGAAGCACTAAATATTTTCGTGCAAATGAAACCATACATCGAAGAAAAATTACAGAAACATGGCACGAGTGAGTGGTATTTTATAAGAACATTCAATGATACCATAGATGAATGGTTTAGAGAAGATTTTTCCCAAAGAATACAGGTTTTTAGGGGTGAAGATTGGAGAGTAGAACAATCCGACAATAAAACATTTGTTTTAGAGCAGGGAAAACAATACACTATCCCTAAGAAATGTTTTCATAGAATTAAAAAGGGTAATGATACCCTTGTACTAAGAGTGGAGTTTATATAAATAATACTGTTATGAGTTATAAGTCAGAAAACTGGAAAGAAAAACTAGAACAAGTCCGTAGTCACATTGCTTTAAAAGAAGGTAGTGTGGAGAAGACTGCAGATGAGATTCTTGAGTCACAGATAGAAGAAGAACTTAATACATTCGATGACATTCAAGAAGTCACCGATAAAGAAATCAGTGCAGTTAAGAAACTTTCTAAACTTATTGAAAAGGCAAAGAAAGATTACTTTAAAATTGCAAAGATGGGTGACAAAACACTTAAGGATACTAAATTCAATACAAAATATGAATCTATCCTTAATGCACAACAAGAAATCCTATCATTAATTGGTGAACTTACCAATGAAAAATTGATGCAAGGTGAAGAAGTTGTTGAAGAAGAAGTAATTCTTGAAGCCTCAATGGGTGATATGATTAAGAAAGTATTCAATACTGATAGTGAAACAGAAGCTATGGGTATTGCAAAACTTCTTAACATGACTGATGTTAAAGTTGCACTTGGAATGCAGAAACAAAATCCAAAAGGATTTAAGAAAACTACATTTGCTATGGGTGCAGACAATAAGAACAAAGATATGATTAAGGATAAAGACCTTATGAAAATGTTCAAGAAAGCTGGTGTCAGTCCTTTACCCGAAGGTGTCGAAATCGAATCAGAAGAATCAGTTGAAAAGACTACAGAAAAACTCGTAGAAAGAAACATGTTGGGGAGACTTGCAAAGCAATTAAAACTCAACGAAGAAGGCAAACAAAAAATGTTTGACTATTTTGAAAAAGGGGAACTCCAACAATGATTAAAGATTTACCAAAAGGTCTAGTAGAAGACGCAAAGAAACTTCTTCAAAAAGAAGAAGAATACAAAGATTTCTTCAAGAAAGCTATGGATAAGTTCGGAATTAAATCACCTTCCGAATTATCAGGCGATAAAGAAAAAGAATTCTATGATTACATAGACAAGAACTGGAAAGGCAAGAAAGAAGCAGTTCAAGTAAAAGAATACTATCGTGGTTACATGTTAGATGAAGCTTCAGTTAACTATGTTTTCTTTGATAAGGCAGAAGCAACCAAATTCTCAAAAAAGGTTGAACCCTTTGTTGATTCAGCAGAGATAGAAAAAATGAAAGCTGGTCATTTTAGTGTTTTAGTAAAGGGTGAAAAGAAAGGTCTTAAAAGAGCTACTGATGTTGCAATTAAAATGTCAGAAGAATATACTGTTGAAAACATGACCGAAGCAAAGAAATTTAAATACAAATCTAAGAAAGCAAGTAAAATAGTATCCGATAGTATGAAAATCCTTAAGAGAGAAAAGAAAGAAGGATTTGATGTTAAAGATATCGAAAAGTGGATTAAGGAATTCAAGAGAGGTATCGAAGTAGAAGAGTATGACGACATGGTCATTCTTACTGCAAAGTCACTTAAAATGATTGATAAGTTATTCATGAATATGGAAACAATGCCTAGAGAAGAACTAGCTGCAGTCATTCAAAAACATGACGAAGAATTATATGACATGATGTTTGGATACTAGGAGACACCTAATGAATATCTGGCAAGACTTAAAAGAACGAAACATTCTAAACAAAGACGGTAAAGTCGATGCACTCGGGCCTTATGGAAAACAAAAACTTACAGGTCGAGAAATTTCTGCATACTTCAAAAAGAATAAAGTAAAAGACCCTGAAATTAGAAAAGCTGTCGAGGTTGCATTAGACCTTGGTGGTGCATTTGATATCGCAGGGAAAGAGATTCAGAAATTCTATGGAAGAAAGATAAGAAACTCTAAAGAAGTTAAAGCTGCATTAAAGTATGCAAACGAGTCAGTCGAATTTAATCAATTAGTTGCAATCCTTCAAGAAGAAGAATCATTAACAGAAGCTTCTGCATTTGAAATAATGCAAGACATAGTTCAAAACAAACAAGCAAAGAAGATTAAAGGAGTTATGGTTGATATGTTTACTGCAAGTGTTGTAGTAAAGGCATACGAAAAGGTCAACGATTCAAACAAAAAGAAAATTGAAAAGGCAAATCTAGAAACTCTAGTTAAACTTGCACATAAAGTTATGGGTATGAAAGAAGATTATATCCTAGAAGGTCGTGCAATGCCCCTCAAGAAAATTGCAAGGAAATACAAAAGAGAAATCGAGATGCTTGCAAAGAAAGGACAAAGTCCTGTAATGGGCAAACATAAAGTTTACATGGCACTATACAATCTTGCATGGGAAAACGGAGACATAAACACTGATGACCCCGACCAAACAGACGAAGTTATCGATGATTACATGGACGAGATGGAAGGTGAGTTCTTTGCACATATAAAAGATGAATATGTAAAAGAGTGGATATCTAAAGACGGTACTAGAAGAAGAGTACACGAAAAGGATAAGAGAAAGGGATACAAAGAAGGGTTCGAAAAACCACTTAAGAAAAAGAATTATCCACACCAAGAA
>CEUI01000107.1_pt1 | contig 14261 bp, 9 predicted proteins | sample 531411 | NCBI WGS metagenome assembly CEUI01 (sample SAMEA2622841, study PRJEB7988) | marine metagenome | isolation source: saline water (ENVO:00002010), including
GGTGAAGTCGTGATGACGGCCTTATTAGAGATCTACTCTTTGCGTAGGTCTCATGTCCCAGGAGACCCATACCAAACTGCCTTTAATGAGGGGCAGCGGGATGTGGTCAATTTTTTAATCAATCTGGTCCGTTTAAGGGGTAACTAGATATGGCTGAAACCGAAACCACTGAATCCATTCTGACACAAGAAGCACCACAGGAAGACACTAGCAGCGGCACCTGGCGTGAGTCACTGCCAGAGGATCTCAGAGAAGCGGGATCCTTAAAAGACATTCCAGATATTCCGACTCTGGCGAAAGCCTATACCGATGCGCAGTCATATATCGGCCGCAGCATTCGGATTCCAGGCGAAGACGCAGGCGAAGACGCTTGGAGCGATTTTGCCGAAAAGATTTTTGAGATTGACGGCATCGATTTTGTACCGACCGAGGAGTCATCTGAGGAAGAATGGGGCGAGTTTTACAATCGCCTCGGGCGACCCGAAGATGCGACCGGCTACAACATTGATCGCGCGGAAGACACGGTCGAGAATCCAGAGGTCGAGGCTGCGATCCTGGAATTGGCTCATTCGCTGGGGCTGAACAATACGCAAGCATCCGGCTTGATCAACTGGATGAACCAGGGTTCATTCCAGGCGCAAGAACAGTTTGAAAGTTCCCAGGCTGAATCTCTGTCTTCTCTCAAAGACGAATGGGGTCAGGCGTTTGACAGCAAACTAAAAGACGCAAAGGCCGCACTCCAGATTTACGGTGACGAGAACCTGGTCAACGAACTGAATGCAACTGGTCTTGGCAATAACGTGCAACTCATCAAAGCCTTTGCAGAGATTGGCAAAGGGTTTGCCGAGGATCCGGCGATTGATGCAGGCGGCACAAAATCTATGGGCATGACACCGACAGAAGCACTCGCGCAGATCCAGGAGATCCAGGCCAATCCGGCCCATGCCTATAACGATGACAGCAATCCTGGACATCAGGCTGCGATTGAAAAAATGCAAAATCTTTATCAGGCAGCGTACGTGTCTGATGAGACTGGAGAACCCGATGCCTTCGAGCGACGGTTCTCCGCTGGGTAGCCCTTTTAGGGTCCAGAACCTTGTGACCAGGTAGGTCACCGCTGACGAGCGTTAAACGTAGAAGGGTCCGAAAGGACAGCCCCTCGAAAAACAAAGGCCCGGCGCAAGCCGGTTTTTTTATTTTTCGATGAGGTACATCTCATGGCCTATACAGGCAATAAGTGGTATGCACAGCAGTACCAGGATGCCGTTCTGCAGTTGGCACAGCAGAAGGGATCGAAACTGCGTAACCTGGTCTTCACGAAGACCGCAAACTCCGAGAAGGTCAATTTCGAGCGACTCGGATCAACGGCGGCCGTTTCCAAAACGACCCGCTACACGGATACGCCCAACGTGGAGATGACTCACTCAAGGCGTACCGTCACCCTGGCCGACTACCATTGGGCCACTATGCACGACTGGACAGACGATGTCCGTATGCTGGTGGATCCCAAAGGTTCGTACACCAAGTCTGGTGCCTGGGCGATGGGGCGTGCAATCGATGATCTGATCATCGCTGCCGCTACTGGCAACGCTGTCGACGGTGACGGTTCTACTGTGGCACTGCCTGCTGGGCAGAAGATCACGGAGTCTGGAACCGCTGGCATGACTCTGGCAAAAATTCTTGAGGCCAAACGCATCTTGGATGCGAACGAGGTCGAGAATGAAGACCGTTGTTTCATCATCGGTTCGCGTCAGTTGGAAGACCTCTTGAACGTGACTGAAGTCAAGAGTGCCGATTACAACTCTGTAAAGGCACTGGTAGAAGGTCAGATTGACTCCTACCTTGGTTTCAAATTCGTTCGTTCAGAGCGTCTGGCAGTTGCGTCCAGCAAGCGTTCGTGCATTGCGTTCTCGAAACCTGGTCTCGGTCTTGCTATCGGCAAAGACATGATGACCAAGATCGATGAGCGGCCTGACAAGTCTTATGGCTGGCAGGTTTACATGGCATTAAATGATTCTAGTGCCCTCCACTAGTAATAGTGGATGCAAAACTCCGTGAATTCAGAGAAACCCCTAACGTAAAGACGAGGGCAACTTTGAGCGAAGCCGCGAAAGCGGAACGTGCAACGACTATCCTTTTTAGGAGTAGGGTCAAGCGACCCGAAGCGCGGAGAACCCCACTGGGGTTATGACATAGTCTGTTCTGCATTGAAAAATGCAGTAGCCGAAAGGCAGGGTGAGATTAGCGATCTCATTTGAACATTAAAGGGGCAATGCAAGCCACGCGCATCGAAGATGAGCGTGTCGTCGAAGTGCAGGCTCACGAAGCCTAATCTTCTCTCTCCTGGGGATTGGCGGCCCTTCGGGGCCGCCTTTTTCCTTACTAATCGAACATCATGGCATTTTCAAAACTTTCAATTATTAACGATGCGCTGACCCTCTTAGGTGCTAACCGCATCACATCATTGACCGATGGCAGCACTGAATCTGCTGTGATGAACCAGATCTTTGACGGTATCCAGGACGCGGTGATTCGCGCGTACCCCTGGAACTGTCTGACGCAACGTACTCAGTTGGTTGCGTCGACCTCTACTCCCGCATTCGGATTCGACTATTCGTATCCGCTGCCGACAGATCCCTATTGCGTTCGTGTCCTTGAGATGAACGAAACCACGAACCTAGATGTGTGGAAGGTGGAAGGGCGTAATCTGTTGACTGATGCGGGTACTTGCAAGATCCGCTATATCGGTAGACCTGACTCACTCGGTGAGATAGACGGTCTTCTGGCGCAAGCACTCGCAGCACGCCTTGCAGCAGATGCGGCTTACACCCTGGTTCAGTCGAATGGTGTCGCACAACTGATGTTCCAGTTGTATCAGAGCAAACTCGCCGAAGCGCAATCCATCGACCAGATCGAATCGTCGCGTGATCACTTTGTCTCGACCCGCTTTGAAGAAGCGCGTGCAGGCATCGATAGCAACGGCATTCGATTCGGTCGGGCCTGGTGGTAAATGGCGCGCACTCATTCGATACAAACCAACTTTCTGAGCGGTGAGTTATCGCCGCTGCTGCATGGTCGAGTCGATACCGAGCGTTATGGTGACGCGGTCGAAACGTGTGAAAACTTCATTATCAAGTTGCATGGTGGAGTCGAGCGCAGAGGCGGCACGCATTATGTTGCCGAGGTCAAAGACTCAAGTAAAAAGGTTCGGCTGATCCGGTTTGAGTTCAACCGTTCGCAGTCGTATGTCCTGGAATTCGGTGATCAGTACATTCGCTTCTTTACGCAGAATGGACAGGTTACCTCAAGCGGGAGCGCGTATGAAATCACCTCGCCGTACACGGAGGCGCAACTCGACGAGATTCAAGTCGCGCAATCGGCCGACACCATGTACATCGTTCACCCCGATGTCGCGCCGCGCAAACTGGTCAGAACTTCGAACACAAGTTGGGCGTTAACTGCGCCATCGTTTACGGCACCTAAGTGGGATGCGACCGACAAGTATCCGCGAGCGGTAGTTTTTCACCAGCAACGTCTTTGGTTTGGTGGCACCAACGCGAAACCGCAGACTATCTTCGGATCCAAGACTGACGATTTTGAAAATTTCACGGTCGGCACCAATGATGACGATGCCCTGGAATACGCGATTGCGTCTTATAAGGTCAACACGGTCGAATGGATGTCCTCGACTGAGGTGCTCCTGGTCGGCACCGCTGGCGCGGAGTTTAAGGTCTCAGGGGGTACGGCAGCACTGACCCCCAGCAATGTGCAAGTGACCAGGCAGACCTCCTACGGTGGTAAGAACGTCCAGCCCCGGCACATTGGTTACCAGACATTGTTTGTGCAGGGCACCGGTACAGCAGTTCGCTCTTATGAGTACAACTGGGGCAATGACGTTTACGAATCAGAGGATGTGACGTTTCTCGCCGAGCATATCGGCAGCAAGGTCATCAAGGACATGGCCTACCAGATGGTGCCTGACAGCATCCTTTGGTGCGTGATGAATGACGGAACGCTGGCCGGTATGACCTACGAGAAAGGCCGCAAGATCGTCGGCTGGCACCGGCATACGACTGACGGCACCTTTGAGTCGGTGTGTGCGATCCCGCAGTCCTCGGTCGACCAGGTGTGGGTCGCGGTCAAACGTACTATCAATGGTGCGACCAAACGCTACGTCGAATACCTGGACCCTGATCTGCACGTTGACTCTGCTTTAACGTACAGCGGTGGTGCGATCACTGGGATCACTTCCGGCGGCTTATCGCACCTGGAAGGCAAAGAGGTCAGCATCTTAGGTAATGACGCTGTGGTGCCGAATGACACGGTCTCCAGCGGTAATGTGTCCTTTGGTGGTTTCTCGGTGACGGCTGCCGACATTGGTCTGCCCTTCACCAGCACGCTGAAAACTTTACCCATTGAAGGTGGCAACCCTGCAGGCACTGCCCAGGGTCGCCGGAAGCGGTGGAACGAAATTTATGTCCGTTTGCATGACTCCTTCTACCCCAAGATTAACGGCATCCGACCCCCGGTGAGGACACCCTCGACCGGCATGGGCAATGCAGAACCGAAAACAACAGGTGATGTCCGAATTCAGAATGAAGGTTACGACCTGGAAGGCCAGGTCACGATTACCCAGGATCTGCCTGGCCCGACTCACCTGCTTGCCATCTTCGGCACGCTCTCGGTACACGGAGGCTAGGTAATGTCTGTCGCAACTGCCGCCATGATTGGTCTCCAACTTTTCGGAGCAATCTCAGCAAAAAGCGCAGCCGATGATGCCGCCGAGCGTGCCATTGAGATCGGCACCGCTAATGCAGCGGATCTGCGTGAAATTTCGGCAAAAAATGCTGATGAGATTCGTCGCATTGCGGGTCTTAACGCTGGCGCGATTTTGTCGACGGCAAATCTGAATGCCGGTAGCGTTCTTAACATTGCAACGGCGAATTCTCTTGCGCATCTTGATTCGACCATTACGAATCTGGACCTGGCAGCAACTGAAAATCTTGAACTGCTGCGAAGGCACGTTCTCCAGGAGCGTGCGCTTGCAGGTTCAATTCGTGCAGCGACCGGTGCCAGCGGTGTCAGGGTTGGTCAGGGATCCCCCCTAGAGGTTCTGGTTGATGCCGTCGAGCAGGGCTACGGTGAACGTCAGTACATGGCGAACTATGCGCGCAAGCGTCTGACGATGATGGGCAAGGAAGGGATTACTCGAGCCAAACTGACCATGCTGGATGCTGAAGAAAGATCCCGCGTGCTTCTGGAGACTGCTGCGCTGCAGGCGCACATTACGCGCGAAGAAGCCGAATCGTCAGCCACGATTATGCTGAACGATGCCGAGGCCAACGCAAAGTCAATGGAACGTGGTGGGGCAGCGTATGCCGCGAGTATGCGTGCCCAGGGCACTGCGTCCTTGATCAGCGGTTTGATGGGTGCGACGAATACTTACCTGCAGTATGGGGGTGGAGGATTCTCCTCGGGTCCGACTTTATCTCCGAGTGCGACTCATGGGTTTGGGGGTACTGGAATGTCTCTATCCATGCCGTACACCCACGCATCAGGGGTCGGGGTGGGTTAGATGAAGATTCCTAAATTTCAGTACAGCGTCAGCCCATCCATGTCGGGTGCTTATTCGCAGCCGGTAATGCGAGCAGCACCGACGATGCGGAGGGCCGAGGAATATGACGAAAGTAAATTTCTGCGGAACCCTCGGGCCGGACAGCGCAATATGCAATTAGAAGTGCAAGCGGTTCTGGACCAGGCGAAGCCGATGACTGCGCTTGTGTCGGGCGCGCAACAGATCGCGGAGACTTTTGCAAAAGCCGATGCCGAGGAGCAACTGACCACCGCTAATCTTAATTTGCGCACTGAAGTCGAGCAGATGCTCGCAAACATGAAGGCAATGCCGATTGCGCGAGAGCAATCAGAGATTGATGGGTATACCGGTCAGGTCAATAGCACCTGGCAACCGGTGCATAAGACTTCTTACAAATCGTTTAATGCGTCCTTGATTCACGCACGCGACAGAATCGCGAAGGGCATGAGTCGAGTATCGCGGGATGCGTTCCTTAAAGGATCGGTCAATTACATCGCGCAAGCCCAGGCCGAAGCCGCTTCAGTCAATCGCAAGCAGCACATCAAATATTTACAGGGCCGTGTTTACGATCAATTTGAGGCTGCACAAACCGATGGTCAGATTGAGGAGATTAAAAACTCTCCCCATGCGCAACTTGCGTTTGACCCTATGGAATTGTCCAAAATGGCGCAGAAGCGGCATGAAGCCCTGGCAGTCGATTATTTTGCAACTGAAATCATTAAAGCCGATTCTGAGAATCAGTTAGAAATGGTTAGAGATCGTTTGGAAGGAACTGACGACTCCCAAGTAGGTGATGACGGTGTCTATATTCAGACACCAGACCAAGTGCGAGCCTATGCTCATCTGGAGCATCTGGACGGTGAAGCCAAGATGGAACTCCTGGGCAAGATTGAACAAAGGATGGAGGCGTTTGAAAAAGCAGATGAGGAGAGGCTAGAGAATAACTTTAAAGATTTAGTCGATCAGATTTACGCGAACAACGGTGACCCGGAATTGTTCAATTCTGAGGTCTACGCGCAAAAGATCGCTGATGATGACATTGCCGAGGATGCCCTCAAAAAATTGGAGGATCATCAGAAGCGTGCGATCAAAATGAGCGGCACCGTAATCGAATCAGATCCAGAACTCGAAAATAAAATTCTTGGCGATATTTCTAACGACGACTACAGCGTCGAGAATCTGCAGGCAATGCCCCTGGAGCAGGGTTTCAAGCAGAGAATGATTGAGGAGCGCAGAAAGTATGACCGCACCAGCATAATCTGGTGGGACAAAAGCAATCCAGACGGTATCAAGGGTCATCTGGCGAAAGAGATCCTGGAGGATGCCTTCATTCCAAGTCCTCAGTTTCTGGAATTCATGCCAGGCCAGGCGCGTGCAAACATGATGAAGCGCATGAACGCGGCCATGATTGAACTGATTGAATACGCGGATGAATTGCAGCAATCAGATATTCCAAACAAAGAGGTGCTCGACAAAATCTATGACAGAGCGAAAGAGTTAGCCGATAAGGAACTTAATCGCACCACCGTTAGCAACAACGTCAAAGGAGTGGGGAATACACACCCGCAGGCGTTTGGTGGCACTGAAGATCAATGGGCAGACTTTACAAATTGGCAAGTTGGAAATCTCAAGTTAGGTCCAGATGGCAATAAAAAGCCGACTTATGATTTTGTAGAAAGCATGAAGCCTGGGCCGCAGCGGGATGCTCTGGCAACCAAGTTTGCCGAGTTTGGCTGGGAGTTTAAGGCTGGCTTTATTGGTGAACGTCAATCACCGGAAGAACTGCAAGAGGAGATCGAAGCGGCCGGGGGTGCTGATAACTGGATTCTGAAAGAAATGAAAAAAGTGCTGCACGACTACAAAAGTTGGTTGGGGTTAGATGAATGACAGATCAAGATCAAAGTCGAATTGATCAATTCACTGCGACCCAGCAGGCAGAAAATCAGTTAATGATCGACTACCTGGATCAGGTAAATAAAGAAGAATTTGAGATCACTGAACAGGAACTGTTCAACGATCAAGGCTGGATCACCGCGAGTCGGGTACTGCATGAAGCCAACACCGGCAATCAGTTTGATGGCACTGACGAAGACGCGGCGCGTTACGGACTAGAGGAGATGGGAAAGATCAACTACTCCTGGTTTAACGTGGATATGCCCTGGACCGAGGAAGACTCAAAAGGTCTGGTCGGTTACATGATGGACATAGAAAACAAGTTCACCGACCGTCAGAAACTTGCGCTGATGCTGCTTTACGATACCTATGAAGCAAAGGATGGTTTTTTCGGTTCTGGTGCTGGGTGGTGGCGTGCCACAAAAAACATGGCGCAAGACCCTTCAAATTACTTTGGTGTCGGCGCGTTAGCATCATTGGGCCTAAAGTTCTTAGGGCGTGAAACGGCAAAGAGCGGTTTCAAACTTTTCCTTGAGAACTCTGCAAATTCAATATTGTCTAAGACAGGTATGGGAATTGCGGTTACTGAAGGTGCTGCATATGGTGCCAGTGATTCCATCATGCGCCAGGAATTTGAAGCCGACCTGCAAGATGAGCATTTTCCGATTTCTGAATATCTGAGTGCGGAAACATTTTTTGGGGCTGGGGCTGGCGCACTTTTACCGGGAACAATGGTTGGCGCTCCGACCGCAGTCAAAACTGCGATCACAAAATGGAACGATAGAACAGGGCCGCTGCCTAAAGTACCGGAAGATAGACCGGACCTGGTAATCGTCGAGGAACCCATTAAAGATAAGCGACCACGCACGATGACCGAGACCATCCTGGAGGATGTCGGTGATGCAACGCTTACTGAAAAGCGGGTGGTCGTTGATGAAGGAAAGGTCGACGTTGATGCCGAAAACTTTAACTTTCCAGAACTTCCCAAGACGATCCCCGATGACGATCCGCGAGTATCCATAGATACGCAGACAAAGCATAAAAAATCGGTCGGGGAGCAGACAGAGTTTTTCAATCCTACGTTCGGGCACCAGGGTGTGCCGCAGTACAAAGCGGCACGCAAAAAAATTCACGACCGCATTATTTTTAACACGGTCAACGTCAAGGGTAGTCGGGTTGCCGAGGGTGAAAAACCGATTGTCGTGTTTATGGGTGGAGGTGGAGGATCTGGCAAAACTACTGTTCAAAAAGCAGCGATCAAAAGTGGAAGGATGCCAGACCGCAGTTACGTCACTATCAATCCAGATGATGTGAAAAAGGGTTTACCCGACTATAAGAAAGTGCGGCGCGCAGGGGATTACAGGGCTGCAGAAATTGTGCATGAAGAATCCAGCGATGTTGCAGATATGGCACTAGCCCAAGCAGTCCAGGAGAATAGAAACATCGTGATCGACAAGACGATGGCAAACCCAGGCAAGAATCTCGCTTTAATGGAACTGCTAAGACAGAAAGGCTACGAAATTCACTTCTTAGGGGTCACCATTGATCCAGCAACAGCCGCAAACAGAAACCTGGGCCGGTTCTATAACTCCGGTCGACTGCCTCACCTGCAGGCAATGGTGCGGTCTCACAAGGCGTTTAATGCAAACGCGATACAGTACCTGGAGGCTGCCGATGTTGGATCACTGATGGACAACACAGGAAACTCAGTCACATTGGTCGCAGAAAAAACACCGGAGGGATCGATCAGCGTATCTGATGCTGATCTCTTAGATATAATCCTTGGTAGAGGTCAATTAGATGAAAACTCAAAAACCATCCGACAACTCCGAGAGTCGGGAGTCGACGCCAGTGCCAGCGTTTCCAGAGGAGATCTGGAAAGAAGCCCTGGAGGAAACCCGCAGACAGGAGAAGAAGGACAAGGGGCCGCCGGTCCTCTGGCCGATGAACGACTGATTGAACCAGCAGCGGGGGCATTCTGATGGCAGTTAAGCCCCCAACAGAACTGGATCCGCAACTGGAACCAACTCCCACCGAGACCCCGGCACCTGCCGGGGTTTCTGCTTCTGGAGAGGAAGAAATTGAGGAGATCCTGGTCGCTGGTGTCACGGGCAGAATAGGTGCGCGCGCGGCACGACCGTTTATGACTCTTTTCAATACTGCTGGTGCATCACGCCAAAGGAACCTTCCCGAGAGTTTAAGAATCGACACCAAGCGTGGCGAAAAAGAATACTTCTCCGAGGATCAGCCTGCAGCCGACAAGATTGAACCTGGCGGCGGTCCTGACAGAGTTAGGGCTGACAATGAGACTCTGAGAACTCCAGAGGAGATTGAAGACAAGGTCGATGAATTGGATTCTGTCCTGGCAGGCGCGGATTACCAGGACTTTGATCTGAGCGAATCCTGGCAGATCAATCCAGAGAACTTTACCTCTCCGCAAGATTTTGAAAAAGCGCAGATGGCGATTGCCAAACGCTATCGCATGGACATTGACCGGCAGCGTCGAGGAATCGTTACTGAAGAAGAAACAATGAAGTTGGCAAGGGCGTTGTCCGATGATCCTAAGTTCGTTGCTGAGTTCATTCAGAACCCTCCAGGAGGCGCAGCCAACGCAGAGCAGATTCAGGCAGCCAGAATCCTGGTTCTAAAGTCTGCTGAGAATCTAAAGCGATCAGCAGTCAATTACCGGCGCAAAGCAGTCGGCGACGATGTCCAGGTCTCCGAGTTAGAGTTTTTGCGGAACTGGAATATCCATAAAGAACTCTTGGCAAGGTTCATGGGAGTGCGCGCAGAAGCAGGTCGCGCGCTGCGCGCAACTTCGGGCCAGAGTATCGGTCCAATTAAGGATCTGCCGCGCGCCAGGGTTGAAGAACTGCTCGCATCCTACGGATCCGGGATGGATCCAGGACGCATGGCCGATGCCATTATCGCTAATCCCAATCTGTTATCTCTAAATAAGACTGTCAACGCACAGTCTTCCGGTATCAGCAAGTGGGGTGCAGCGTTCGCCGAGAACATGGTCGGTTCAATTCTGAGCGGGTTGTCGACGTTTGGTGTGAACCCTATCGGTAACGCTTATATGATGGGTCGCCACATGGCGAACACCGCGCTGGCTGCGCGCCTCGGGAAGTGGACCTATTCGGGCCAGAGTGAAGTAGAGGTCGGAGAGGCGATGGCATTTTTCTATGGTGCCATGAGTAACTTCCGCAGAGCATCGCAAGCCTTTACCGTGTCATTGCGCACCGCTGAACCCTATGGAGGATCAGCCAAATTTGAAGGCGCGCGCGATAAAGGATTGGATGCAAGGGCACTAGGATTTAATCCTAAGTCCATTCACGGTGCTGCTCTAAATGTTTGGGGCTTGTTAGCGCGCGCTCCGATGGAAAGAATCCTCGGGCCGACCGATGCTCTCTTTAAGGTTCTGAATGAGAGCGGGATGTGGTCTCAGTTGTCGATGCGCCAGGCTATAAAGGAGCAAAGACTTAACGGCTGGACTGACGCTGAGACCCAGGTCCGGTTCCGGGAACTCCTGGAAAATCCTGACGATGAAACCCTGGGTCGGATGAAAGACCTCGGAGAGGAAAACACCTTTACCAATCCGTTAGGCCCGAGTGGAAAAAAATGGCAGGCAGTGGTGCAAGATCGGGCTATTGGGCGATTGTTGGTGCCGGTTTTTCGTACTCCATTGCAGATCACTAAAGTCGGTTTCCTGGAGGACACTCCTCTCGGCTTTTTATCGAAAGTTACTCTTAGCAGACTCTATCCGAAACCCGAGCCAGGTAAGTCTGCGCTGACACCCAGGCAGATTGAAGATATGCAGATGGCGCAGTCAAAAATGGTGGTAGGCACCATGACCACTGCTGCGCTTGTTAGCCTGGCATTTAATGGTTACCTGACTGGATCTGGTCCTCGGGAACCTGGAGCGCGTGAAGCAGTAAAGGGGGTTATCCCGCCAAGATCTTTTCCGGTCGCTTTTGATGACGCAGGTAATCCGACTGAGTGGAGAACCTTTGATCGTCTGGAACCGTTAAGCCTGCACTTTGGCTTGATCGCGGATTTTGTGGATGCAGTGAAGATCAGTCAGTTTGTCGACCTGGATCAATCCCAAGTCGACATGATCTTAAACCTGGGGGCTGCTTTAACGCTTGCCATGTACGAAAACACAATCAACAAAACGTACATGAGGGGTGTAAATGAGGCTATAGATGCCATCAGCGATCCCGACCGCTATTACGAAAGGTGGGCGGCCACGTTCTTGAACGCGCAAATTCCGTTAGCGGGTGCTCGCCGCGATCTACGAAAGATGATGGACCCAGGGCTGCGCGAGGCAGAAGGCATCCTGGAGCGGCTGCAGAACTCTATGCCGTACTTCTCAAAGAACCTTCCACACTTGGTCGGTCGGCATGGGGAATATATGGACTTTGAGCACTTGCTTAATCTTCCTTTCAAAAAATTTGAGGTTAGTGAGGAACCGATAGACATCGAATATGCGAGGTTATTTGAAAACACTCGAATAGCCCCGGTGACGTTTCCCACAGAAAGAATAGGCGGCGTAAAACTCGACGCGGATCTGACGCATGATGTTAAGAAGATTTCTCGGGATGGTATTCGAGTCCTTTGGTCGGATGACGGTTTCATGGAACCGGTTGATGTATCAACACCGCTCTATGACGAAAACGCACATTGGCGTGATCGCATCCAGCCGCAGGCAGGCGATCATTATCTCACGTTCAAGGGTGCCGTCGAAAAGTTTATGCAGTCCGAGGAGTATGACGCTCCTGGAATGACGGACTTTCGTCGCGTCGAGATGATTCGGAAAATCCAAACCACTTTTGACGAGGCTGCCAGAAAATTCCTAAAAGCCAACAATTCTCGACTTGCTCAAGAAATCATGCTGAAGGAGCAGAACTCAATGCGCCGCAAGTTTGGTCGAGAACGTGCTGATCAGGAAATGCGAAATCAAGGCGTTGAACCAATAACACCCAAAAGCGAACAACCGTTATTCAATTTTGACTAGGCAAAAACATGACAGTTTCAACCACCACCAGTAAGGTCAGTTACACCGGCAACGGCTCGACCGACACGTTTGCGTATGGTTTCAAGATCTACGCAGACGGAGACCTCAAGGTCTACGTCGACGGAACGCTCAAGACGCTGACAACGCACTACACCGTTACCAATGCCGGGGTCTCAAGCGGCGGCAATGTGGTCTTCACGACCGGCAACGTACCAGCGAGCGGGAAGAAAGTTGTTATCGAACGCATCCTGGCGCGTACTCAATCTAACGACTGGAACGACTATGACCGGTTCCCGGCCGAGACCCTGGAGGACAGCGTCGACCGACTGACGTTTATCACCCAGGAGGTCGATGAAGCACTCGGCAGATCGGTCAAGTTTGCCACGACCGTCACCGATGTCGGTACGGTTGAGGTTACCGGGACCGCAGCAGAACGCGCGAATAAGGTCTTCGGGTTCGACAGTGCTGGTGATTTAAGTGCGACCGTCGAGATCGGTAATTACCAGGGGGATTGGGCGTCCGCTACGAGTTACGTTTCCCGAGACCTAGTCAAAGATACATCGACCAACAACATATTCATCTGCACCAGCAGCCACACTTCAAGCGGTGCGCAGCCACTAACGACTAACACGGATTCGGCGAAATGGTCGCTGATTGTGGATGCGGCGAGTGCCGCGACATCGGCGACGAATGCGGCGGCGAGCGCAACCGCTGCGGCCTCCAGCGCGACCTCTAGTGCGTCCAGTGCCACTACATCGCAAAACTGGTCGACCAAGACTGATGCTGCGGTATCGGGATCCGACTACTCCGCGAAAGAGTACGCGCAGGGCACGCAGGCAAGTACCGGGGGATCGTCTAAGTCCTGGGCGCAAGACGCTGACGCAGTCAATGGTGCTGGCGCGAATGATAGGTCAGCGAAACAGTGGGCGCAGGGATCTCTGACTGGTGCGACCCTGGGCGGCAGTGCGAAGGATTGGGCGCAGACTGCTGAAGACTCCCAGGTCGACGGCAGCGAGTATTCCGCGAAACACTACAGCGCAAAATCCTCGGCTTCAGCGACTGCGGCCGCATCCAGCGCAACCTCGGCAGCCACGGCACAGACCGCAGCCGAAGCAGCACAGGCAGCAGCGGAAGCAGCAGCCGACAATTTCGATGACACCTACCTGGGGGCGAAGTCCAGCGACCCATCAGTCGATAACGATGGCGATGCACTCACGGCAGGCGATATGTATTTCAACACTGCGACAGACCGGATGCGTGTGTATTCGGGAAGTGCCTGGCAAGACGTTGCCCTCGACAGCGCAACCGTAGTCGCCAAAACCTCCGCAACCGGATCAGGCCAACTTCCGTCCGGCACGACCGCACAACGCGATGGCTCACCGTCAGCGGGTTACATCCGCTTCAATTCAACAGACGGATCGTTTGAGGGTTATGACGGATCAGCATGGGGCGCAATCGGTGGGGGTGCATCAGGCGGGAACGGTGAAGCGACTGTCTTTGAAAATGAGATAGCCATCGGGGAGGACTACACCATTACAGCAAATTACAACGGAGTAAGTGCCGGACCAATTTCGGTGTCGGGAACCATCACCGTGTCTAGCGGATCAACTTGGGTGATCGTCTAATGTCAACAATCAACGTCAACGCAATCGACAAAGAGAGCGGTTCCACGCTGACTCTCGGTGGGTCTGGGACTACAGTCCAGCCTCATGCCTCTGCAACTGTTTCGGGGTTTGATTCGGGTCTAGCCTCTGTACA